>Ga0265298_10000854_pt1 | contig 45328 bp, 37 predicted proteins | sample AusTroGonzalo_MG_3_FD_193486 | JGI IMG/M metagenome (GOLD analysis project Ga0265298, IMG submission 193486) | Bovine rumen microbial communities from tropical cattle in Woodstock, Queensland, Australia - Gonzalo_01 | ecosystem: Host-associated > Mammals > Digestive system > Stomach > Rumen ...
TGAAGCAGGACCTATATCCATACCTTCCCAACCGTCAGGTACGTTGTTGTTGTCAACAACCTGAGTGTTGGCGTTGTTGTCAAACTTATCGGCTGCAAGGCAGTCAACAGGAAGAACAATCTTAACGCCCAGTTCCTCAGCCTTCTTGAGGACTGCCAGAGCAACGTCAACCTGATCAGGCTCGCAAAGTGAGTTACCAACCTTACCGCCCTTGGCCAGAACGAATGTGTAAGCCATACCGCCGATGATAACCAGGTTATCAACCTTCTGCAGCAGGTTCTCAATGATGGTGATCTTAGAAGATACCTTTGAACCACCGATGATAGCGGTTACAGGCTTTACTGAGTTGTTCAGAACCTTCTCAACTGCAACAACCTCCTTCTCCATCAGGTAGCCGAACATCTTGTGGTCAGCGTCGAAGAAATCGGCCATAACGGCTGTGGTAGCGTGCTTGCGGTGAGCGGTACCGAATGCATCGTTTACATAAACGTCAGCATATGAAGCGAGAGTCTTGGCAAATTCCTTCTGAGCTGCCTTGAGCTCCTTCTTGGCAGCGTCGTAAGCAGGATCTTCCTTCTCAATGCCACGGGGCTTGCCTTCCTCCTCAGCGTAGAAACGTACGTTCTCGAGCAGCAGAGCCTCACCGTCCTTAAGAGCGGCAACAGCGTCCTGAGCCTTTGCGCAGTCCTCAGCGAACTTAACGTCAACACCAAGGCACTCTGAAACGTGCTTCAGGATGTACTTGAGTGAGTACTTGGGATCCGGATTCTTCTTGGGACGACCCATGTGTGAAGCGATAATCAGACGACCGCCGTCAGCGATAATCTTCTTGAGGGTAGGCATAGCAGCGACGATACGGGTATCATCGGTGATGTTGAAGTTCTCATCAACAGGAACGTTGAAGTCAACGCGCACGAAAGTCTTTTTTCCTGCAAAGTTGAATTTGTCAATTGTCATAGTAATCTGTTATTTAATGGTTAATGTTATTTCTCTCTGTTCTGAAAAAACTTGGAGTAGGGCGGCAGGTCAAGCGTGAGCCATACGTTACCTCCTATGATTGAGTCATGTCCGATGGTTACGCGGCCAAGCACCGATGTATTTGAATAGATGACCACATTATCCTCAATGATAGGATGACGCGGTATGTTGATGGGATTGCCGTTCTCATCAAACTTAAAGCTCTTGGCACCAAGCGTGACTCCCTGATAGAGCTGCACATGATTGCCTATGATTGCAGTCTCGCCTATAACCACGCCTGTACCGTGGTCTATGCTGAAATATTCACCAATCCTGGCTCCCGGATGAATGTCAATACCGGTCAGTGAATGAGCCAGCTCAGTGATTACACGGGGCAGGATAGGCACGCCCAGTTCAAGCAGACGGTGTGCCATGCGGTAGTGATACATTGCAACCAGTGAAGGATAGCACAGGATTACCTCCTCATGGCTTACGGCTGCGGGGTCTCCGTCAAATATAGCCTTGACGTCTGTTCCGAGCAGGCGGCGCAGTTCTGGTATGCTCTCTATGAACTGCTGGGCAATCTCCTCAGCGCTACAGGGCAGCGGCTCATGGAATATGCGGCCTATATAGTCAATCTGATGTGAAAGGATTGAATAGAGGCGGCTGAGTGATGTGGAAAGATCCAACGCACCGAAGTAGTTGCCGAATACAACGTGACGGAAGAGCTTGACGGCCTCTTTTATCTCAGTGCGGTCAATTGAACGCTCCTCAACCTTGGGGATGTATTTATCGGCTTTCTGCAGGGACTTTTTTACGTCTCTGATGCTTTCAAAAATGTCTTTCTGTTCCATAGCCAGCGTAATTGGCTGCAAAATTACACAAATCCGCTCAAAATAAGCTATATGAAAGCTTATTATTTGTTACAGTAATGACATAAGTCATTAAGTGTGCAGTCGGCACATTTGGGGGCACGGGCGGTGCAGACGTAACGGCCGTGGAGTATCAGCCAGTGGTGTGCGGTAGAGAGGATATCCTTAGGAAAGTATTTTACAAGTTCCTTTTCAACACTGAGCGGAGTGGTGCAGCGCTCAGGTACAAGACCTATGCGGTGGCTTACGCGGAATACGTGTGTATCAACGGGCATAGCCTGTCCACCGAATGCTACAGCAAGCATCACATTAGCGGTTTTACGGCCTACGCCGGGCAGTGTCACCATCTCATCCATGGTGGTTGGAATCTCTCCGTTAAAGCGTTCACAGACCATACGTGCCATCTCAGCCAGATGCTCAGATTTGGCATTGGGATATGAAACACTCTTTACAAACGGAAAGATCTGCGCGGGTGTGGCGGCCGCCATATCCTGAACAGTAGGGAAGGCCTCAAAAAGGGCTGGGGTTACCATATTCACACGCTTATCAGTGCACTGCGCGGAGAGCATAACCGCCACAAGCAGCTCATACGGAGATGAAAAATGCAGCTCAGTGGCGGCTCCGGGATATGCCTTGGCCAGCCTCTCGCTGCATTTATCGTATAATTCCCGCTTTTTCATGCGGAATATGTCTTATCAGTTTGCTGCCTCAAATTCCTTGAGGAAACGGACATCGTTCTCAGAGAACATGCGCAGGTCTTTGACCTGATACTTAAGGTTGGTGATACGCTCAATACCCATACCGAGAGCGAATCCTGTGTATTCCTTGCTGTTTATACCGTTCAGTTCCAGTACGTTGGGGTGTACCATACCGCAACCCAGTATCTCAACCCAACCGGTACCCTTGCAGAACGGGCATCCCTTACCGCCGCAGATATTGCAGCTTATATCCATCTCAGCTGATGGCTCAGTGAAGGGGAAGTAGCTGGGGCGCAGACGGATCTTGGTATCGGGACCGAACATCTGCTGTGCAAAGTAAAGCAGCACCTGCTTGAGGTCTGTAAAGCTTACGTTCTTGTCAACGTACAGAGCCTCAACCTGATGGAAGAAGCAGTGTGCGCGGTAGCTGATAGCCTCGTTACGATATACGCGGCCCGGGCAGATAATGCGGATAGGGGGCTGTGTAACCTCCATTACGCGGCTCTGTACGGATGATGTATGGGTGCGCAGTATGATGTCAGGATGTGCCTCTACAAAGAAGGTGTCCTGCATATCACGTGCAGGGTGATCCTCTGCAAAGTTCATGGCTGAGAAAACGTGCCAGTCATCTTCAACCTCAGGACCATCGGCCAGAACAAATCCAAGACGTGAGAATATCTCGATAATCTCATTCTTGACAATGTTCAACGGATGGCGTGTGCCAAGAGGGGCGGGATAGGCTGTGCGGGTAAGGTCAGGCTTTTCAGATACAGCCTTCTGGGCCTCAAATGCCTCCTTAAGGCTGTTTATCTTGTCCTGAGCCAGGTTCTTGAGCTCATTGAGCTTCTGTCCGACCTCACGCTTGCTCTCGGCAGGCACGTTGCGGAAATCGGCCATAAGGTCATTGATGGCGCCCTTCTTGCTCAGGTACTTAAGTCTGAGTGCTTCAAGCTCTTCGGCAGACTGTGCCTTAAGATTGTTTATCTCACTGATTAACTGTTCTATTTTCTCAATCATTGCTGATGCATTTTTTCGAGGTGCAAAAATAGCATTTTTTGAGCGGAACACCAATTTGTTTGAGTAATTTTGCAGCCATGACGATAAGAGAAAACTGCTCGCTGGCTGACAGGAATACATTCGGGATGAATGTCAAGGCAGACCGCCTTATAGACTATGCCACACCCGATGAACTCAAAAACATCCTGCCGGATATTGAAAAGCCCGTCCTTATGATAGGAGGCGGCAGTAATCTGCTGTTCATGGCCGATTTCAAGGGCACCGTGCTCCACTCATCAATATCATCAATGGAAATCATCGGCTCAACTGATGATCATGTACACATCCGCGTGGGTTCAGGCGTTGTTTGGGATGATTTTGTTGCATGGTGCACCATAAACGGTTACTGGGGCGTGGAGAACCTATCAGCCATTCCGGGTGAGGTGGGGGCCAGCGCGGTGCAGAACATCGGTGCATACGGCGTTGAGGCTAAGGATGTTATAGACACTGTGCAGACCATCTGCCTGGCCGATGGCAGCGAGCGTGATTTTGCTGTCAGCGAGTGCCGATACGCATACCGTCAGAGCATTTTCAAGAATGAGCTGAAAGGCCAATATGCTGTAACATACGTCATATTCACTCTCTCCAAGGTGCCTCAGCCCAAGCTGGGATACGGCGCTCTGGCTCAGGAGGTTGAATCAATGGGAGGCCCTACGCTTGAGAACATCAGGAGTGCCGTTATCAAGACCCGTGAGGGCAAGCTACCTGACCCCAAGATACTGGGCAACGCAGGCAGTTTCTTCATGAATCCCGTGATAACTGAGCCGGAATTCAATATAATAAGGAGTAACTATCCCGATGTGCCTTCATATCCCGCTCCGGGCGGAATGATCAAGGTTCCGGCAGGTTGGCTAATTGAGAAAACAGGCTGGAAGGGCCGCTCTCTTGGTCCTGCAGCCGTATATGAGAAACAGGCTCTGGTGCTTGTAAACAAGGGCGGTGCCACCGGCGCTGACGTAAAACGCCTGGCTGACACCATTATTGAAGATGTGAAACAGAAATTCGGAATAACCCTCTCCACCGAGGTGAATTATATATGAAACTTACATTCCTTGGAACCGGAACGTCAATAGGCGTGCCTGAGATGCGCTGCCACTGCCTGACCTGCCAGTCAACAGACCCGCATGACAAGCGTCTGCGTACATCGGCCCTGATTGAAACCGACACCACTAAAATAATAATTGACTGCGGTCCGGATTTCCGTCAACAAGCTTTAAGTGCAGGTCTTGAACAGCTTGATGCTGTGATTGTTACGCATGAGCATTATGACCACATAGGAGGCCTTGATGACCTGCGTCCTTACTGCACTACGACCACCATTCCCATATACGCTGAAAGGAACGTGATGGATCATATAATACAGAGCATGCCGTACTGTTTCTGCAAGGACCGCAGCCCGCGCGTTCCTGCTATGGAACTGCGTGAGATACGTCCGCATGAAAGGTTCAGGATAGGCGATATTGAGATCCTGCCGCTGCGCGTCATGCACGGCAATCTGCCCATACTGGGTTTCAGGATAGGAAATCTCACCTACATAACTGACATGAAAAGCATTGACGATGAGAATTTCAGGCTCATAGAGGGCACTGAAACCCTTATCGTGAACGCTCTGCACACCAAGGAGCATCCCACGCACCAGAACGTACGCCAGGCAGTGCTGTTTGCTGAGAAAATCGGTGCCAAAGAGACCTATTTCATCCATATGAGCCACCGCGCCGGCATGCACGCCATCATGAACGCCAAATTCCCCCCGCACGTCCAATTCGCCTACGATGGATTAGAAATAACCGTAGAATAACCAACAATATGACACAAAAGGTTTTAAGTATTTTTGTTTAAAATATCGCATTTAAATTCATTTTGCGGTCAAAAAAATAATATTATCTTTGACACCGAATTAACAGAGGTAATAACTAAACTATTGCACTAATTGGGTGCAAAAAAGACAAGAAAGTGGATACAATTTATCAGATTCTCATGATTTTAGGCTGCCTTGCCCTGTTCCTTTGGGGCATGAACCTGATGAGCAGCAGCCTTCAGAGATTTGCAGGCAAGGGTCTGCGTTCCTTTATTGAAAAGATGACTTCAAATACCGGTAAATGTCTTTTTACCGGTTTTTTAGTGACCGTACTCGTACAGTCATCGACCGCAACCACACTTATGCTGGTAAGTTTTGTGAACGCCGGTCTTATGACTCTGCGCAGCGCCATAGGCGTTATAATGGGCGCCAACATAGGTACCACGGTTACAGCATGGCTGTTTGCCGTCAGTATGGACGGCTCATTCAGCCTTGGAGCGATAGCGATACCGCTCATATTTGTAGGATTTGTACTGACCCAGTTCTTCAAGAAACAGAAAACCAAGGATTTCGGTTCATTCCTGATAGGTTTTGCATTCCTGTTCCTGGGACTGAGCATGGTAAAAGGATATGCTGATCCGCTACTTCGCAGTGATGCTGTAACCAATTTCCTTGCTCCTCTGACCCATACAACTCTCAGCACCCTGATATTCATTGTAATAGGTGCTGTGATGACATTCTGCCTGCAGTCATCGGCTGCCGCAACGACCATCGCTATGCTGTTGCTGTCAAGCGGTGTCATTACGTTCCCCAACGCCGTTGCATTCATCCTAGGTGAGAATATAGGTACCACAATCACATCAAACCTGGCTGCTACATCAACCAATGTCAGTTCCAAGCGTACGGCACGTGCGCACCTGGTATTCAACCTGTTCGGTTCAATACTGGTAATACTGCTGTTCAGGCCATATATGATGCTCAACGCCCGTATTGTCGAGGCATTTGGATTCCCCAATCCTCTTACGGCCGATTTCAACCTGCTCTCACAGACAGGTCTGCAGGGTGAGGCTCTGCAGGCTCAGACAGCCTTGGCCAGCAGCCTGCCGTACAGTGTGGCAATTGTTCACACACTGTTCAACGTAATTACCACCCTCATCCTGGTATGGTTCATACCGCAGCTGGAGAAACTGGTTATGAAGATGGTTCCCAACAAGGAAGAGGAGAAAGAGGTATTCCATCTGGTATATATCGGCAAGGGTAATGCCAATCTGGCTGAGTTGTCAATATCAGAGGCCCGAAAGGAGATAAATCACTTTGGCGAGATTTGTACCAAGGGATTCGGATACCTGCGTCAGGCCATAGCCACCTCTGAGACCGATGATTTTGAGGAGTTCCGCCAGAAACTGGTCAAGTATGAGGAGATAACAGACCGTATAGAGTTTGAGATTGCCACATACCTGAATCAGGTGAGTCAGAACGATATTTCCGAGCAGGCCCGTATGCAGGTCAAGGCCTATTTCAAGATAATAGGTGAGCTGGAGTCATTAGGTGATTCAGGTGAGGCCATATCACGTCTGCTGCAGCGCAAGCGTGATCACGGCAAGGTATTCGATACACTCATGCGCCAGCGTATTGATGAGATGCTGGACACCATGCAGAACGCCTATAATGTTATGAACGCCAACCTGGCACTCTCAAATGTGACCGATATATCCAACGCTTATCAGGCTGAGGATGCCATTAACAACATGCGTGACAGCCTGCGTGAGGAGCACCTCAAGAATATGGAGGTCAAGTCTTATGACTATACCGCCGGCGTCTACTACTTTGACCTGATACAGGAGCTGGAGACTATGGGAGACTTCATGATCAACATCTCCCAAGCTCTGGTAGGTCTCAACATCTAATTGTTGATTCTAGCGAAAAGAAAAAGGCTTGCGGATTCTCGCAAGCCTTTTTTCTTTTCCTTGTTGAATTACCTTACGTTTCCTCGTAGGGTGTTGAGGATATCCTCCTTCATCTGCAGGACTTTCTCCTCAGTGTTGCCGCGTTTAGAAGGCTTGTAGAGCTTGTCATACTTGGCTTTACCTACCTTGATATGCTTAAGCGGAGATTCTGATATGCCGTTTATAGGACCGCTTATGGTTACGCCCAGACGGATAGGCAGCGGGCATTCCACAAGTGATACGTTATAGCTGCAGCTCAGATCCTTGTTGATATTGTGACGTCCGCTTACGATGGCCTCATAACGGTCCATCTTAAGACGGGTGGGATAGAGGTCAACCTTGTCACGCAGAACCTGCAACTCCACATCCAGACTGTCAATTACATTCTTTGCATCCTTGCTCATGAGCAGTTTCTTCTTGATTCCGTCAAATATCTCATTGTCCAGGACTACAAGATTCTGACCTTCAATGGCTGCAGCGCCTATAAGGGTTGACATAACCGGGAAGTAGTCACCGTGAACCTTGGTGTCAGGCTCAAGGAAGGTCTCAGCTGCCAGATGGAACTGTGCCTTGCCGGAGAACGCCTTAAGCATGGGAACAATAGAGTCAACAGCAGGAATCAGGTCTATGAGCTCATCAATCTCTATATCCAGAAGGTGGAAATCAAGCTCCATGAAACGGTCCTCAATTGAAGGTGTCTTGTATATGGCGGTAAGCTGCATCTCAGCTGCCTTGGATGAGAATCCAAGCTCCTGGAGCACCACTACGCCGTCACGTACGGTAACATCGCCACCTACGTTATTGAATATGTTGTCATTGAAGTTGATCTCTGACAGATTGGTGTAAAGAGTAAGGTCAATGCCTTTAGGCACCATGAACGGGCCTCCGCTCAATGTATCCTTTCCGGCCTCAATCTGGGCAGCGGTCTGCTCAGCAGCCTCAACACTCTCATCATCAACACCGGCCAGAGACATGAGCTTGTTTACGTCAACATAATCAGATTCCAGGAACAGTTCACCGGTAAGCAACCCTGTTCCATCCAGATATGCGCCTATGTTATACACATCGCCCCAAACCATAATGTTGGATTTGTCCACCTCAACACGGCAGTCATTGATATTGAAACGGCCTAATGAGAAGTCCATATCCATCTGTGGGATTATGACAGGCTCCTCCAACATCCTGATATCACCATCCTCAAGGGTAAGCTTGATATTGGGATTCCACTTAAGAAGCATATCCTCCTTGCTCTCATCATACTGAGCCATAGCATGCAGTGAGGTCTTGCCCAGGGTGGCGTTCACAAGTGAACCCACCTCTGCCGTGAGGTCCTTGAATGCCACATTGGCCATCATAGCTGTAGTATTCTCAGCCGGAACCACTGTCACGCTGATGTTGGCGTTGCCCATAGTTCCGTTAATGGTATCCATATCAGCCTTGAGCTGCTCTGCCTGAAGGTCCAGGATGATGTTCATCTTATTGGTAGGCTCATCTATTCCGGCAATTGACGCATTGAGGTCAAGATTCTCAAATGAAGCGTTGATTGTTGTGGAGTCAATCACGGATACTGCCAGATCAGCTGCTGAAAGGACTATATCGGCAGTCTGACGATTCCTGTCTGTTGCCACTTTGCTGGGATAGGTGATATCGGCGGCAAGCTTATCAGACATTGCCTTGAGCGAGTCATTGAGCAGGGCATCCAGGTTACGGAGTGACAGTTTGGCGCGGGCGTCATTCAACACGGGGCCTTTATCACCTACGGCACCCCTGACATTGAGGTCAAGTCCTAAGATGCCGTGTATGTCAATGCCGTCAAGAGCATCCTTGAAAGCATCCGGGATCATTGATACCAGGCGGTCTATGTCCAGATCACGTACGGTCTTGATCCTGGCCTTGCCTGAAACGGCATTAGAGCCGCCCAGAACGCCGTCTGCACTGAATCCTATCTGCTGGCCGTCAACGGTAACATTCGCGCCCTCCTTAATGGTAAACCGGTCAACATTGCGGTTGGTAACCATAGGAACAGTAAGACTCAAAGGCCATCCGGGTATATACACGTCATTACCCATGGACAGGTTGAGTGACGGGGTGGAGAAATCAGAGTTGAGAGCTATGTCATCACCGTGTATGGATCCGTCAGCACTGAATACCATCTTGTCTGTGCTGGCATACATGGGCGATGCGCCTCCCTGATTTAATACCAGACCTTCAGCCTGAGCCGTGAGGTTGCTGTTTACATTGGTCATATCAAGCTTTATGCCGCCGTCTATGCCCAAAAGGAATCTGTCAACGGCAGCTTTTGTAGCTACGCCGGTCTCATCCTCCAGTTGCAGGGTAATACCTCTTGAATTGAACGAGAAGTCCTTTACATTGATGCTGTCACCGGTATAAACCACCTTGGGGGCCTTCATGGCGATGACACCGGTTGAGGTTGACATACCGTCATTGGCAAAGTTCAAATCCGATGACTCCATGCTGAAGCCTGTTGTCAGGTTCTTGAGACCGTCATCAGCAAGTGTGCAGGTTATTCCGTCAAGTATAAACTTGAGATCATCAAGATCTGCGCTCATTGTACCTGCTTTGGCTGATGTCTCCTTAAGAGTTACGTTGAGCGTACTGCTTACCTGATTGCCGTACTTCTTAAGGAAACCGTTCAGCCTAAGGTTATCCATATCGGCACCCAGGTCAGTGCTGTCATTCTTGATGGCAGCTACTATAGACGCTATCTTTATGTCAGTATTGGCCTCAAGACTGTCATAATGAAGAAGTCCGTTCAGGTCGATGTCCAGCCTGTTGATTCCGGCTGTGATGCCTGCTCCCCGGTCAATATATGAGGCATTGACATCATGAATGGCTATCTTCTGCAGATCTGCATAGATATCATTGCCGCTTTCCTCCTTTTCTTCCTTCTGTTCATCCGTAGTGAAGACATCCAGATTGGAACGTCCGTCAGCCGCAGTGAACAAATTGGCATGTACATCATTGACATACAGATTGGTAAGGATTATCTTTTTCTCATTCTTGAGCGCCTTGAAATCAACAGTAACGGTCAGTTCATCAATGGCTGCCAGCGTATCGGAGGGGGAATCCTCCATATCGTCATAGATAACCAGTCCGTTCAGACGGAATCCCAGGAAAGGATATGAACCCACCAGAGTAAGGTCAACCTTGTCAACCTTGGCGCGGGCAGGGGAGTATTTCTCTATGGCTTTCTCAGCTATCTTGGTGAGCTTGGACGGTGAGAATATCATCCAGCACGCTAATGCAAGGATAATAATAACCAATCCGAGCAGAGAGCCCAAAGTGATACCGGTTATCTTGAGAGTCTTTTTGAGTTTTCCGTTCATTTCTTTCTGAATGTAATTATCTCCTCATCAGGATCATTGTTGTCATAAGCCTCCATCTTGCTTGATGTCAATGACTTGATGACAAAAGTCAGGTATGCGGATTTACCGGCCTGTCCGGAACCGTGGAATCTGAGATCAAGCTCATCGCCAGAGAGACTCCAGTCAAACTCAAGACCTTTTCCGCTCTTGGTTGAAATACCGCTATAATCTTCATTAAACGTATAGTCATAACCGTCAGATGCAGACCAACTGCCTATGAGCAGCTCTTCATCATAATCTATCAGGCCGCAACCTGCAAACAGCAACAGTACGGTTGCAACGACCAGTGACAAGCGTAAAAATCTCTTTTTCATATTGAAACAATGTGGGGTTTTACCTTAATAATATAGGATAATTCGTGCGAAGTTAAGCATTTTTTACAAATAAACGCACTTATGTGATTATATGTACAATTCAGACGTTATTATTATGCAGTTACCAAACAAAAAAAGTAAATTTGCAGGTCTTTTTAGAAAACTGACTATGTTTAGATCAAAAACTTGTGGAGAGCTCCGTCTGGCCGATGCCGGAACAACCGTGACACTGGCAGGATGGGTTCAGAGAGTACGTAAAATGGGTGGTATGGTCTTTGTTGACCTGCGTGACCGCTACGGCATAACCCAGCTTGTGTTTGATGATGCTACCGATGCCGCACTCTGCGATCAGGCCAGCCGTCTGGGACGTGAATTCGTGATCCAGATTACCGGTAAGGTAAGCGAGCGTTCAAGCAAGAACTCCAAAATTCCCACAGGTGACATAGAGATCCTGGTAAGCACCCTGAATGTCATCAATGCGGCCGATACGCCTCCCTTTACAATTGAGGATGAGACTGACGGCGGTGATGACCTGCGCATGAAATACCGCTATCTTGACCTGCGTCGCCAGTGCGTACGCAAGAACCTGGAGCTGCGCCACAAGATGGTTATGGAGATCCGTAAGTTCCTTGATGACCTGAACTTCATGGAGGTTGAGACACCGATTCTTATCAACTCAACTCCTGAGGGCGCTCGTGACTTTGTGGTGCCTTCACGCATGAACCCCGGTCAGTTCTACGCTCTGCCTCAAAGCCCCCAGATCCTCAAGCAGCTGCTTATGGTATCAGGCTTTGACCGTTACTTCCAGATTGCCAAGTGCTTCCGTGATGAGGACCTCCGCGCTGACCGCCAGCCCGAGTTCACCCAGATTGACTGTGAGATGTCATTCGTAGAGCAGGAGGATATACTGCAAATATTTGAGGCTATGGCCAAGCATCTGTTCAAGAGCATCCTTAACATTGACTTTACAGAGCCCTTCCAGCGTATGACCTGGCAGGATGCTATGAAATACTACGGCTCAGATAAACCGGACCTGCGTTTTGACATGCATTTTGTTGAACTGATGGATGTCCTGAAGGGCTACGGATTCGGCGTATTTGACGGTGCCGCATACATCGGCGGTATCTGCGCAAAGGGTGCCGCAACTTACACCCGCAAGCAGATTGACGCTCTTACAGAGTATGTAAAGCGTCCTCAGATAGGCGCCAAGGGTATGGTTTATGCCCGCGTTGAGGCTGACGGCAGCGTTAAGTCATCGGTAGATAAGTTCTACTCTCAGGAGGTTCTGCAGCAGCTTAAGGCTGCCATGAATGCTGAGGCCGGTGACCTTATCCTTATCCTCTCTGGCGATGACGCCATGAAGACCCGCAAGCAGCTATCAGAGCTTCGTCTCAAGGTGGCCGATGAGCTGGGCCTGCGTGACAAGAGCAAGTTCAAGTGCCTCTGGGTTATTGACTTCCCTATGTACGAATGGTCCGATGAGGAGAACCGCCTAATGGCTATGCACCATCCGTTTACCAGCCCCAAGCCTGAGGATGTTCCTCTGCTGGATACTGATCCTGCAAGCGTTCGTGCAAATGCTTATGATATGGTTATCAACGGCATTGAAGTAGGTGGCGGTTCAATCCGTATCCACGACAGCAAGCTGCAGGCTACCATATTCAAGATATTGGGATTCACTCCTGAGCAGGCTCAGGCCAAGTTCGGCTTCCTGATGAATGCCTTCAAGTTCGGCGCACCTCCTCATGGTGGTCTGGCATTCGGTCTGGACCGTTTTGTAAGCATATTTGCCGGTCTGGACAGCATCCGTGACTGCATCGCGTTCCCCAAGAACAACTCCGGTCGCGATGTCATGCTTGATGCTCCCGGTCCTCTGGACCAGTCCCAACTGGACGAGCTTCAGCTCAAGGTTGATGTGAAAGCATAAAATTGAAGCCGCTCTGAGATTCCTTAGGGCGGTTTTCTTTTTTATTCCAGTAGCCATATTATCCCTCTTAAGGATCATCAGTGCAGTGGCGTAAACGGAGAGCCCTGGAGGATCCCGTTAAAAACGGCGCATGTCCGAGGCGCGTTAGGCCCCGTAGGGGACTAAAAGGCCGAGTTCGACGTTTAGGGTCCGGAAGGGTTTTGGAGTAGCCACGGAACGTTGTCCTAAAGAGGGATAGTACGGCTACATAAAAAAGGAAACCGAGCACTCACAGAATGAGGTTAAACTTTATGTTTTTTAGCACAAATTTCTTGCTGGAGTCATACAGAAAGCGGAAATTTGCAGGCGTAAAACTTCAGGGTGGGGCGCAATTCCCCGACCGGCGGTAAAGTCCGCGAGCCGAAAGGCCGAACCGTTGCAACTACGGTACCGACAGTACAGTCTGGATGAAAGAAGACATTTATGAAAATCAAAACAGTCCTGTCAGGCGCCTCAGCGCCTGCAAAACTCATTTGTGCCGAGGGCATGAATGAGACATCTCAAGAGTTCAGTATTTCGGCATTTGCCGGCAGTTTGTCATCCAGACTCATCAGGTTTGTATGCGCTTTCCTTGTGTGCATATTTGCATGGACAGGGGCTTGGGCACAGAACACCACAGCCAGCATAAGCGGCTCAGTGAAAGATGATTATGATGAGCCTCTTGAAGCCGCCGCAATCCAGGTTACCAACAATGAGAACGGCGCTTTTTATGGCGCAGTCACCAACAGATTCGGTATATTCTCGCTGTCTGGTTTGAAGCCCGGAACCTATAAAGTCAAGATAAGCTATATAGGTTACGTAGCCAGGACATATGATAACGTGATTCTCTCCATAGGCAAGGATTACAACATCAATGTGGTGCTCAAAGAGGATACCAAGAACATTCCCGAGGTGACCATCAGAGGTGAAAGCACCCATTTCAATGAGACTCCTACCGGTCAGACCTATAACGTTAACAGGGAGAACATAGCATTGCTTCCGTCAGTAAACCGCAGCATGCTTGACTATACACGTCTATCACCGTACAGCGGCATAGACAATGCTATGGCCGGTCGTGACGGTCGTGGAACGGCACTAACCATTGACGGTGCTGTCATGAACAACAGTTTTGGTCTGTCAGCCGACCTTCCGGGTGCCGGCACGCCCATATCCATTGACGCTGTTGATGAGATGCAGGTGGCCATTGCACCGTATGACGTGCGCCAGAGCAATTTTACCGGTGGCGGAATAAACGTTATCACCAAGTCCGGTACAAACGCATTCAAGGCAACCGCATACACCTATTTCCATAATGAGAAACTGCGCGGAAACACCATAAACGGTGATGATCTGGGCGATAGGGTCAGCGAGAGCAAGACCACCGTGGGATTCACCATGGGCGGCCCCATACTCAAGAACAGGCTGTTCTATTTTGTGAATGCTGAATATGTAAACACTCCCGGCCCCATAACCGAGTGGAAGTTGTCAAATGACGGTGTAGCTGATGCAGCCGGTCTTATAAGCAGGGTTACAGCTGCCGATATGGACCAATTCAGTACCGCACTGAAGGCTTACGGCTATGACGCAGGCAGCTATGACCTGACCAACGGTGACCAGACCAACGTCAAGATGCTGGCCCGCATAGACTGGAACATATCTGAGAATCACAACCTTATGCTGCGCTATAACTGGACCGGAAACGCCCAGTGGAACACACCCAATGCCAAGAGTACCGTGGGAGCAAAAGCAGCCTCAGAGCGTATCTCACAGAATGCTTACGCTTTCCGCAACAACTGCTATACCGTCAATGACAACGCGTGGTCTGGTGTGGCTGAGCTCAACAGCCGCCTGAGCGGCCGCCTGAGCAACAAGCTGCTCGTTACGGTATCAGACGTAAGCAACTTGCGCGGCTCAGAGTCAGCATGGTTCCCGCATATAGACATACGCAAGGATGGCGATGCTTTCATGAGCGCCGGCTATGAGCTGTTTACCAACGGTACCGGAAACTATGTACGCACCTACAGCTTTATGGATCATATACGCTGGACATTGGCTCACAGCACCATAACAGCAGGTCTGAGCTATCAGTATCAGAAGGGTGCCACCAATTACCGTATGTACGGAACAGGCTATTACCGTTATGCCTCACTTGATGACTTCATCAACCAGGCTGCGCCTGTAGCTTTCGGAATGACCTATACATATGACGGCGTGGATGATCCAGCATCACGTACGTCATTCGGACAGTCGGCACTGTTCCTGCAGGCTGAATCACATCTGACTAAGAATTTTACACTCACATACGGCATCAGGGCAGATCTCATGCAGTATTATGAGAAACTTGAAACAAACCAGTCATTCAAGGCGCTTGACTGGACCATGCACTTCAAGGCTCCCGGAACAGAGCTGGCAAATTACAAATCACCTGTTATTGACAACGGACGCTGGCCTGACAGCAATGTGCAGTGGTCACCCAGAATAGGTTTCAACTGGGATGTCACCGGTATGGGTAACGTAGTCATTCACGGTGGTGCAGGCATCTTTACGGGCCGTATCCCGCTTGTATTCTTTGCTACAATACCTAACAGCAGCGGAATGTTACAGAACACCGTTATGTTCAACAAGGCCGGCGACAACACTGCTGTTGCAAACACATTCCTGGATGGTCTGGCAGGCAATTTCCTCTATACAGAGGAGTCTCTGCGCAATTATATCGCTCAGCACGGCAGTTCTATGACCGCCAACCCCAATCCTGCGCTGAACGGAGCCTCTATCACCGGCATAGACAGCAAATTCAAGCTCCCGCAGGTTATCAAGACCTCTCTGGCGGCCGATATCGAACTCGGACTCAGTTTCCCGGCCATGTTATCTGTTGAGGGTATTTACAACAAGGATATCAATGCCGTTTATGTAGATAACTACAATCAGGTCCATAATGATTGTCAGGGACGTTTCAAAGGAAAGGATACCCGTATTGATTATCATGATGCACAGGTTGTAAACGACAAGGTCTCAAAATCAGGCGGCGCTATGGTTATCAGCAACACCAACAGAGGTTACAGCTGGTCTGTAGGAGCAACCTTCTCAGCTGAGCCGGCCAGGAACCTTAAGACAGAGCTGTCATACATCCATATGGTTTCTATGTCTGTTTCTGACATGAAGGGATCATCACTGAGTTCCACCTGGAGCAATACGCCTAATGTAAACAGCCCCAATGAGGTTACCCTGCGCTCATCGGCATACGTTATTCCTAACAAGGTGAACGCATCTGTTACTTACAGGATCAACTATGCAAGGAACAAGTTCATGAGCACGGATATAGGCTTATTCTACACAGGACACTCTGCAGGCAACTACAGCTACACCTATACCAATGACATGAACGGTGACGGCGTCAGCAATGACCTGATATGGATTCCCGCATCAGATGATGATATTCTGTTTGATGACCTTAAGGACAAATCAGGCAATGTGGTTTACACTGCCGCTGAGCAGCGTGAGGCTTTCTGGAACTTTATCAGTCAAGATAAGTATCTGGATGCCAATAAGGGTAAATATGCGGGTGCGAATGAGGCTCTCATGCCCTGGATCAACAGGTTTGACCTGCATCTGGCCCAGAACTTCAACGTAGCCGCATTAATAGGTTCCAAGCGCAGCAACGAGACTCTGCAGGTATCATTGGATATAATGAATGCAAGCAACCTGCTTAACAGCAGCTGGGGTGTTACACGCACGCCTTCGGCCTGCAACAACGGAAAGGTTCTCAACTATGTAAGGACTGATGAGGACGGCTTTCCCGTATATACAATGGTTACAAACAGTGAAGGCCTTGTTTCCAAGACCTTCCAACCGCTCAAATCAACCGCCAACTGCTGGTACCTGCAGCTGGGCGTGAAGCTGATATTTGATTAAGCTATAAGCAGAGCAAAGCTATTGAGACCGCAGCGAGTACGATACCAAGTACTTGGTGCGGTCTTAGTTTTTCCTGGAAAGCCAGCCAACCCACGATAGCTCCTATAGCCACAATTCCGATATTGTGGAACGGGAAGAGCAGAGAAGAGTCAATTGTTTTCATTGCCAGCATCAGTGTATAGGTGCAGAAATAGTTTATGGCACCAAGTGCGGCACCTCCAATCACGTTCTTAAAGCTTACAGAGGTTCTGCGGCCGTTCTCATCCTTGAGAAAAAATGAGTATGAGCACAATATCATGGCCACAAAGAAGACTGATGCCGTTACCAGTGAGAGCTCGCTGTTTATTACCTGCTCGGACAGCCCGGCTGCAGTATCAGCTGCGGTTACCCTGTGCTGCAGAACCTTGAGGAAAGAGTTGCTTGCACCGAACATCAGGAACACCGTAATAGGAGCCATGATATCAAGCAGGGTGTATTTATGACCAGCCTCAGGCTTTCCTGTCCAGATGGTAAGTGTCATAGCTACAAGAACAAGGCAAATGAGCAGCCATTTAGGCTTGTCACTGCCCTCAATCATCAGGTATGACACAATGATAGGTATAACCATTGATGCGCGGCTGCAGACCGTTGATATGGCTACACCCACACGGCGGGTGGAGTCAGAGAGCAGCACCATTCCGGCCATGAAGATGAATCCCAGAATGATGACAGGCACCAACCAGCTGGCCTTCAGGGGATTCACCACAACTTCACCATGAAGTGAAAAGAGTGCTCCCAGGATAAACGCTGTCAGGTAATTGAAGAATATAGCTTGATGTGAGTCAATGCCTTTACGATGAAATATCTTGAACGCCACAGAGAACATTGCGGCACATACGGTCGCAATGATCAGAAACAGAATTCCTGTAATTGTCATGTTTGGTCCTTTTTATTTGATCAGTCCACGGTTACGCAACATTGCCTCAGTCTTGGGATCGCTGCCGCGGAAACGGCGGTAGAGCTCCATCAGGTCATCGCTGCCGCCTTTCTCAAGTATGTTCTGGCGGTAACGCTTGCCCGTCTCCTTATTGAGCAAACCCTCCTCAACAAAGCACTGATATGCATCGCAATCCAGCACCTCTGCCCAAAGGTAGCTGTAATATCCGGCACAGTAGTCATTATTGAATATGTGGTTGAAGAATGTGCCGCGATAACGGTATTCAATCTCCGGGATCATGCCCAGTTTGGCCGATATGGCATCCTCAAACTTCTGATCCTCAAAATCACTGTAGTCAGTAAGCATATGATACTCCATATCGAGCAGAGCGGCTCCCACAAGCTCAACGGTCTCAAATCCGGTATTGAAATGGCCCGCATTCTGCATTTTGGCTATCAGCTCATCAGGAATGGGCTCACCGGTCTTGTAATGGAAAGCATACTGCTTCAGTATAGCAGGATCTATAGCCCAGTGCTCCATGATCTGTGAGCACATCTCAACAAAGTCATTAGGTGTGGCTGTGCCGCTTACGGTAGGATAGTGGCACTGTGTAAGCATTCCGTGCAATGCATGTCCGAATTCGTGGAATACGGTACGGGCATCATCGATGGAAAGCAGGCAGGGCAGGGAGTCTGTAGGCAGTGAGAAGTTGCATACGTTTACTATTGTGGGACGCTGGCTGTGTCCTGCATAGTTGTACTCATTTGTGAAATTGGTCATCCAGGCGCCCTGACGCTTGGTGGGGCGTACAAAACAATCCGTATAGAAGTATGCCAGATGGCTGCCGTCAGCATCCAGGCACTCCCATGTCTCAACAGTAGGATTGTAGACAGGCAGATTATCAACCTTCCGGAACTTGATTCCGAACAGTGTCTCAGCTACCATGAATGAGCCCTTGCGCACGTTGTCCAGACTGAAGTAGGGCATAAGCTGTGACTCATCCATGTCATATTTCTGCTTGCGCAGTTTCTCGGCATAATACCACCAGTCCCATGCCGCCAGTTTGAAGTTTCCGCCCTCAGCATCAATAATCTGCTGCATCTCATCACGCTCGCGCTTGGCCTGCGGTACGGCGTATTTCCAGATTTCCATCAGCAGGTCGTAAGCAGCCTTGGGGGTCTTGGCCATACGGTCCTCAAGTACCATATCGGCAAATGTCTCATATCCAAGCATCTTAGCCAGTTCCAGACGCAGGGTGAGTGTCTCCTTGACTATCTCCTTGTTATCATACTCGTTATTGTTGTTGCCGCGGCTGTAATAAGCCTTGTACATCTGCTCGCGCAGATCACGGTCCTTACAGTACTGCAGGAAAGGTATCCAGCAGGGTTTCTGCACGTTGAACGCCCAACCCTCCAGACCTTTCTCCTTGGCGCGTATGGCAGCAGCCTCCAATTGATCCTGAGGCAGTCCCTCAAGACGCTTAATGTCTGTTACGTTGAGCACATATGCATTGCTCTCATCAAGATTGTTCTTGGCAAACTTTATGCGCAGCTCACCCAAACGGTTATGTATCTCAACAAAACGCTCCTTGGCCTTCCCGTCAAGAAGGGCACCTCCCGTAACAAAACGGCGGTAGTATTTCTTAAGAACTTCCTTCTGCTCAACGGTCAGTCCAAGGTTGTTTTTTGCATCATATAACGTCTTGATCCTGTTAAAGATAACCTCATTCATGTAAAGATAAGAATCCGCCTCTGTCTCCATGGGGATAACCTTCTCCTCAGTCTCCTTCATGATGTCATCGGCATCAGTCTCCATAAGGTTGTAGAAGACTGAACCGACTCTGCCCAGCATATCATCACACCCCTCAAGCGGCTCTATGGTGTTTTCAAATGTGGGAGCCTCAGTGCAGGCGGCCACAGCGTCAACATTGGCCTTGAACTGACGGAACGCCTCCTCAAAGGCGGGCATATAATCACCTGACTGAATCTTGTCAAACTCTACTGCGCCATACGGCAACTTACTCTCCTCAAAGAACGGATTGTTCCTGTTTTCACTGCACGACATAAATGTAACGGCTGCTATGGCAGCAGTAATAAGTGTTTTATTCATATTAAGTAGTTTGTTTCGCAAAAATACCATTTTCCACCCGTAATGCAAAGGGGGTTATTGAGCTTGGTTCTTAATCTTGAATGTAACTGACAACGGGCTGTGATCACCCATTGGGGTTCCGTCCTCCTTCTGATAACCCTCGTGATCTATGAAGATGCTCATGGGATAGAGCTTGGAACCGCCTCTGGGATTGATATACAGTATCTTATCAAGCAACTCGCCGTTACGGCTCCAATCTACTGTGCCGGGATCCTTAGTGACTATTCCGTCAAATATTCCGGGGTAGACATTGTTCTTTACCAACTCTATCCAGACGTCGCTTACTGTGGCGCGGCCTGATTTTTCAATCTCATCAATGAATTGGATCTTGACACTGTCACGCTCGTACCAGGTGTTCATGTCACCCATGATTATTATGGGACGCTTGTCCAGATGCGACATTATATAGTCCCTGAGTTGACGCCATTGAACCATCCTGGCACGGCAATCTGGACCGTCAAGGCCCTTGGCTTCATCCTCATCATCGCCAGCGTCCATATGCATGTTGTAGATTACCACCTGACTGCCTTCATTCAGTTTTACGTCGTAGCGACGGAATCCTTTTGTTACTATAGCATCCCATGCATGGTTGAACTTGCCATAACTGGCTGTCCAACTTACGCTGTCGGCCAAAGTGGCGGTTATACCTTTCTTCCAGAAGGCATTCAGACCGTCCGACATGAAACGGACATCGGACGTCATCTTATCGGTTTTCAAGCCTCCGGACCACAAATCCCTGTCATAACTGCCTGATAGGGAGGAGTATAGCTGAGTGTCATAATTAAAGTTCTCCTGAACTGCTATGAAATCATAACTCATATCTGACAGATAACTGCTTATTTGGGAAGTGTATTTGGCTCCCGGGCCGTCCTCATTGACAGTAACCTTATATAATCCCATGATGTTGATGCTCTTGGGAAGTCCGTCAACGTTCAGCGTCAACACTGAGAATATCTCCTCAGGGCCGGTAGGATCGGCCTCACTTTCAAGTCTGATGGTTTCCTGATTGTCTTTTGCGCATGAGGTAAACAGGCACAGGCTTACAACCGACAGCATGGTTAGAAAACGTCTGGATAAGTCCTTCATATAAATCTTTTTTGTTGGGTAAAGATACCAAAACAATTCATTATTATCACTAACTTTGCACCCCGAAATGATTGTTATTTGTTATTGAAAATGAAAGTATTTAAGATTTTTGCCGCAGCAGCCATGGTTATGGCTATGGTGGCTTGCACAGAAAACAAAAAACAGACTGTTATGACAGACCGTGAACCCGCAAACATTATGGTAGTTGTTGACCTGCAGAAGGATTTCATTGACGGAAACCTGCCTGCAACAGACGGTACCCGCGTTGTTGAGCCCATCAAGAACGTCCTGACCAAGTTTGACAGAGTATACTTCACTCTTGACTGGCATCCATGGAACCACTGCTCATTCAAGGCTAACGGCGGTATATGGCCGCAGCACTGCGTACGCTATACCGTTGGCGCAGCACTTCCGGATGGTATCCTTGACAATCTGAACATAGATAACGTAGAGTTTCTGCCCAAGGGCCAGGCTCAGGATAAGGAGGAATACGGACAGTTTGAGAATACTGTAGGCCGTGACCAGAATCTCTTTGTCAAGGGTGATAACGTTGTAGTATGCGGTATCGCTGCTGAGTACTGCGTTCTTGAAACTCTCAAGAATCTAGTTCGTCTGAGCCAGGAGATAGGCTTTGAGCTTTCAGTTTATCTGGAGGGCGTTGCTTCCATAGAGAGCAATGAGCCGCTCGTTACCTACATGAACGAGAACAACATAAAGATTTATAAATAAGGATTTTATGGAGAGCATGCCAATAATCAGTATGCTGGAGAATGACCTCTATAAATTCTCCATGTCATACTATTACCAACGGACCACCCCTGAGGGTATAGGTACATTCAGTTTCACTGACCGCAACGGCCAGAAGTTTACACAGGAGTTCGTAAACCTCTTGCGTAAGGAATTCAAGAAACTGGAGACCCTGGCCCTGACTGATGAGGAGTTCAACTGGTGTCTCTCCAATATCTATTTTATACCTCAGTGCTACTTTGAGTGGCTCAAAGGATTCCGGTTCAACGCCGATATCATTGATATCTCGCTTGATGAGGAGGGCCACTTGCACATTGAGGCCAGAGACCTTATCTACAAGGTTACACTTTATGAAATTCCAATTCTGAGTACAGTATCAGAGGTTTATTACAGCCTCTATGAGAAGACTGAACCGGATTGGGATTTCATTGACAAACAGCTTGAAAAGAAGGTTACCATTTCAAATGAGAACAAGCTCAAGTTTGCCAACTTTGGTATGCGCCGCCGCTACTCACATGAGGTTGAGGATCATGTTACCGAGTATCTGACACGTCACGCAAAGTACTTCATAGGCTCATCGACCGTGTATTTTGCAATGAAATACCAGTCAATCCGCAAGGACCTTAAGCCCATAGGCACTATGGCTCATGAGCTTATGATGGCTACTGCCGCATTTATGGGCCCCAAGGAGGCAAACTACTACGTTATGCGTCACTGGGCCGAGATATTCGGCGGAAACATGGGCACCATGCTGCCTGACTGCTTTACAACCCGCGTGTTCCTGCGTAACTTCTCGCTTGATATGGCCAAACTGTATGACGGTGTACGTCACGACAGCGGTGATCCGTTTGAGTTCGGTGACAAGATCATAGCCAAATATGAATCATATCATATTGATCCCATGACAAAGTCAATTGTGTTCAGTGATGCGCTTGATTTTGACCGCGCTCTGGCCATCCAGAAGTACTTTGAGGGTAGGATAAAGGTGTCATTCGGCATTGGTACCAACCTTACCAATGATGTAGGTACCGTAAAGCCTCTCAACATAGTGATGAAACTCAAGACCTTCCAGGTGAATCCGCGCCAGCATGTGTATCGCTGCGTAAAACTGTCTGATACTCCGGGCAAGGAGCTGGGTGATCCCGATGAAGTTCACAGCTACAAGGTTATACTTGGACTGACATAGTAATGATATGACACTAATTATTAACTATTTATCCTTTTCCTTATGAAACGTTTTGCATCCTTGTTTGTAGTATTCCTGTCATTATCATTGTGGGCCTACAAACCACAGCCCTCTTATGATTTATGTGAAGCCAACAGTGATGGCATCATGCTCTATTATAACTATCTATACATTGATGATGATGTATATTGTGAGTTGACTTATGGCAATGAACCGTATGCCGGCCATATCAATATCCCGGATAATGTTACAGATCAGTATATACCCGTTGTAGGCATTGGAGTATATGCATTCAGTGAATGTGAAGAACTGACTTCAGTTTATATGCCTTATTCCATTTTCTATATTGATCCGGCAGCGTTCTGGTGCTGTTACAACCTTAAGAAAGTCCATTTAGGCAGTCACCTTATGGCCATTGGTGAACTGGCATTTGAAAATTGCTTTAATTTGACTGAAATAAACATCCCGCAATCCCTTGAATATGTGGATTATTTTGCATTCCAGGGTTGTTCCAAACTGGGCCCCCTTTATAATGACAAGTATTTCTTCTATTACCAGTATCCGCAGAACTACGGAGAAAGCACCTACTGCATACCTGAAGGCATTGAGATAATCAACACATCAGCCTTTTCATTCTCATTATTCGATGAGATCATTATACCTAACACCGTAAAGGTCATCAAAGAAAATGCCTTTGACGGAAGTACGATATCACGCGTGACCATACCTTCATCGGTCGTTACCCTTGAGGAAAAAGCATTCGGGCAGACCCACCTGAATGAAGTGACTGTTCCCGCCACAGTAAAAAACTTTGGCAGCTTTATGTTTGACAACAGCCCGTTTCTGGAGAAAGCCGTTCTGGAGAATCCGCTGGACAGCATTCCTATAGGTACATTCCAGTGTTGCACCAGACTTGAAAGTGTAACCTTTCCTGAAACAGTACACAAAATAGGTAATAGCGCCTTCTCAAACAACATGAGACTGCCTCAGTTTGATTTTTCAAACATAGACACCATATATGATTATTCATTCTATCGCTGTGAATCATTAAAAACAATCACTATACCTCCAGCAATCACATTTATTCCGGACTTTGCATTCAATATGTGCTCAGGACTAACGGAGATTAATCTTCCTGAAACACTTAAGAGTATTGGCCAATACGCATTTTGGCAGAACAGGTCTCTGGAAAGCATTGACATCCCGGCCTCTGTAACAGAAATAGGCATGAGCGCTTTCGTCAACAATACCAGCATGAAAGATGCCACAGTGCATTGGGACACGCCCATACCTCTTGAGTATGGTATATTTGACAGCAGCATAACACTGCATGTACCGGTCGGCACAAAGCAGCTTTACGCTGAGGCCGATGTGTGGGAGAACTATATCAACATTGTTGATGATGCCACGCCGGTAACTCCTTTATATCTTCCTGAAAAAAAGCCCGCCAACAGCGTGAAACGCCTTATAGACGGCAAGATCCTTATAGAACGCAACAAACACCTCTTTAACCTGAACGGAGCAGAAGAGTGACAAATTAAATTTGCATATTGCGGTGATTAGTATTAACTTTGCACCGCACTTTAAGGAAAGGTGATGAACATCAGGGAAATAATTGATGCCCTTGAGAGATTCGCGCCTCTGCCGCTGCAGGATGATTACGATAATTCAGGCTTGCAGGTTGGAACTACAGAGACCGAAGTTTCAGGGGTTTTATTGTGTCTGGACGTGACCCGTCAAGTTGTTGATGAGGCCATAAAGAACGGATGCAATATGATTATTTCACACCATCCGCTGCTGTTCCGTCCGCTCAAGAAGCTTACTGATGACAATATTGGCAGCATTGTAATGGATGCCGTGCGTGCCGGAATTACCATCTACGCCAGCCATACCAATCTGGACAATGCCTCCAAGGGTGTTAATCTGCGCATTGCAAGCGTATTAGGATTGCAAGACGTTAAGCCTCTTGATGAGCAACCTGACGGCAATGGCGCAGGTATTATAGGCACTTTCCCGCAGGCGTTGACTGAGCAGCAATTGCTGGCCCTAATCAAGGAGAAATTTGGAGTAACCTGCATCAGACACAATGGTTCACTGGGCCGCAAGATAAGCCGTATGGCCGTATGCGGTGGAGCAGGGGCTTTCCTGGCCGATAAGGCAGTAGAGCAGGGGGCTGACGCCTTTATGACCGGCGAGATAGGCTATCACCGCTTCTTTGGTTATGACGGCGTTATCAAACAGATTGAGACCGGTCACTGGGAGAGTGAGCAGTTCACAGTGGACCTGATAGCCGATATCCTGAATGAATCATTCCCCGGACTTAAGGTTGTAAAGACCGCAATAAAGACGAATCCGATAAATTACTACATATAATTATGGCTACAAAAGACATTAAGAAAGACCCGTCAGAGTACTCCGTAGAGGAGAAGCTCCAGTCACTGTATCAGTTGCAGACAATGCTGACTGAGATTGACAAGATCAAGACACTGCGCGGTGAGCTGCCTCTTGAGGTTCAGGACCTTGAGGATGAGATTGCCGGTTTGACCACACGTATCGAGAAGGCAAGTGCCGATGTTGTTGAGATGACCAAAGGCGTTGCTGAAAACAAGAACACCATTGAGGTTTCAAAAGCCGCCATCTCCAAGTATCAGGAGCAGCAGGATCACGTAAGCAACAACCGTGAGTTTGACTCACTCAACAAGGAGATTGAGTTCAAGAACCTGGAGGTTGAGCTTGCTGAGAAGCGTATCCGTGAGTTTACATCAGCCATCAATGCCAAGAAGGAGGATATTGAGGCCAACAAGGCTCTGGTTGAGGAGAAGAAGCAGGATCTTGAGATCAAGAAGTCAGAGCTTCAGGAGATCATTGAGGAGAACCGTCAGGAGGAGGAGAGACTGCGTGAAAGATGCAAGGCTCTTGAGCTCAATATAGAGCCCCGTCTGCTACAGTCATTCAAGCGTATCCGCAACAACACCCGCAACGGTCTGGGTATTGTTTATGTACAGCGTGAGTCATGCGGCGGTTGCTTCAACAAGATTCCGCCACAGCGTCAGCTCGATATCCGCATGCGTAAGAAAATCATCGTTTGTGAGTACTGCGGACGCATCATGATAGATCCTGAGCTTGCAGGTGTTAAGGAGGAGGTCAAGAAGGTTGAGGCCCCCAAGCGCCGCACCCGCAAGGCAGCTGCTGCTGAGGACGACGAGTAAATCAAAGTTCAGAATAAGCTGGAATATCCTGCAGGAAACTATATTTTCCTGTGGGATATTCCATTTTTACGCAGTAGTGTTTGAGTCCATTGCTGACAATAAGGTAGTCTACGTGGAGGACTAGGTTGTATCGGGCAATCTGGTCGAATACTTTCTGGGTGATGTTGACTGTCGGTCTTTTATATTCCACTATAACCTTAGGCTGCCCGGTTTTGTCATAAATTATGCTGTCACAGCGGCGGCTCATTCCACTCAGTTCAATAGCCTGCTCATTGGCAATATGTGAAGCGGGAAAGCCTTTATAATTAATAAGATATGACACAAAGGCCTGGCGGACACGCTCCTCAGGCGTGAGGGCTGTCCAAACCATGCGAACGGGGTCCCATATTGAAATTTTGCCAGCCTGTTCGGATATTTTCGGCTCAAATGGTGGTAAATTCAAATTATCAGTCATATCTTTGTAAACAGCAGGGTGAAATAACACTCTGAGCAGCGAAGTTAATAATAACGATTTGAAATGGCAACATCCGGAACAGCATACCGCCAGGTTATCAAGGAACTTGAAACGGGTATATACAAGCCTGTATATTACCTGATGGGGGACGAACCGTTCTTCATTGATTCAATATCGGATTACATAAGGGAACACGCGCTCCCTGAGGAGGCAAGGGACTTCAATCAGATGGTCATTTATGGCAATGAGACTACCATGAATGAGGTTATACAGCGCGCCAGGGCATACCCCATGGGATCTGACCGCCAGGTTATCATTGTCAAGGAGGCGCAGCATCTCATTAAAAAGGACTCTGAGTCTGCCGGTAGCGCATCAGACATACTGAGTTCATACCTCAGCCGCCCGCAGCAAAGCACCGTGCTGGTTTTCTGCCATAAAAACGGCACTCTTGACAGGCGTAAAAAGATTGTGGCCATGATAGAGAAGGCCGGTGTGCTGTTTGAATCCAAGAAAGTTAAGGATGACGCCCTGCCTGATTTCATTGAGGAGTTCCTGCAGGAGCGCAAACTCAAGATGTCTCCCAAGGGTATTTCAATGATGTGTGAGTCAGTGGGAGCCGATCTGAGCCGCATGAACAGTGAGCTTGAAAAGCTTGTCATAGCACTGCCTGAGGGCACTACAGAGATTACTCCTGAGTTCATTGAGGAACGAGTAGGAGTAAGCAAGGACTACAATATATTTGAGTTCCGCGATGCCATAATCAACAAGAACATACTCAAGGCTAACACTATAGCTGCTTACTACGAGAGTAATCCCAAGACATACCCTATACAGCTTGTTACGGGAGCTATATTCCCGTATTTTGCCAATCTTATGCTTGCATTCTATGCTCCCGACAAGACGGATAGGGGGATTGCAGACCAACTTGACCTTAAAAATACCTGGGGTGTGAGGGATTACACCACAGGAATGCGCAATTATACAGCATCACAGACAATGCAGATAATTACCACCATCCGCAAATATGACGCAAAATCAAAAGGAGTGGATGCTACAGCCAATACCGGTGAAGGATTGCTCAAAGAACTGCTTTATTTGATACTACATTGAAATTTGAATATTTGCGGGCAAGAGTAGGGATTTGCTGCAAATTTTTAAATCTCAGCGATTATGTATTATAAAGGCTGCACATAAAGCGGCCTTTAATTTTTATTAACCATTACAATTGTATTAAATAAGCCACAAACAACAGTTGTATTAGCATCAAAAAGGATACATATACAATCCATATGTAAATAGTCGCAATGATGCCCGATAGGCATCCTGGCACCATATCATAATCTATGCAGAAAGTCATACAAAACAATAGCAAATCAATAAACAACTATTAATCAGAATATTTATGTGTTTTGATTGAAACCATTGGAACAACTTTTGCATATTGCTTATGCAAAAGTAACAAAAAGCTGTTCAAATAATAATTTACGAAGCGATAATTGCATATACACCAACTACTTAAGCAATAAACTCCAATCAAATTACAAGGAGTTTATACGCTTATTTCAACTAGCAGCCACACAACTCTATACATATGGTTACAAATGTTTGTGATTTACATTTGTATTACATTTGATTGTCAAACATTTGTTTCTTGTATAAATCAAAAATTGTAGATACATTTGTAACAACAGCAAAAATGACACATTTTTATGATGAAAGAGAGACTTGAACAACTGATGGAACTGCTCAATCTGACTCCAACCCAGTTTGCTAATGCAATAGGAGTTCAGAGAGCTACACTCCAGCATATCCTGAGCGGCAGAAACGAACCGAGTCTGAAAATCATTATGGCTATCCATAACAGTTTTCCGGATGTGGAGCTTGAATGGCTGTTGAACGGCAAAGGAACAGCCATACCCGGTTTGCAACAAAAAAGTGAGCCTGCTCAGGATTACCCACTCCTTCCAGGCATGGAGAGTGCGTTTTTTCCTGCCGACTTACCGGGAAATCAGAAATTTTCAAATCTCAGCGACCAGGAAGGACCTTCAAAAAACCGCAAAAAGCGTAATAATAAGGATGTTAGGGCTACTCCGGACGCCCCAAATACATCTCAGTCAAAAGTTATAAAAGAGGTGGTTGTTTTCTTTGAAGACGGCACTTATCAAAAATTTTCATAGGAATTAAAAAATTAATACGGTTTTTTTGATTTTTTTAATTTTGGTGATTATATTTGCTCAAAAGAACCAATTAATAAAAGGCTATGAAAAAATATCTATTTGCTATCCTAATTACTACCCTATGCTTAACCGGATGCCGTTCAAGCAAGGAAGCATCAAAGACAAATCAGAATGAGGTTTGGCAGACAATGCTTGTAAAGCAGATTGATGCACAAATAAATGATCAGATCATTACCGTAAGGTACAATAACGGTACCACTCTGTGCTACAAGATTCTGGACAATTTCGGTAATGTTACCCTTACCTGGGACAGGACAAACGGTCGTCAGAACTTTGATGACGGTCCCAGTTCTTATAAAGGTGACATAAGTATCCCGTCATTCATCGTTACCGGTGAGAATGATGACTTTGTATTCCGCGTAATGGAGATTGACCAGAATGCATTCTATGATTGCACGGAAGTTACATCCATTGATATTCCTTACAGCGTTCTGCGTATTGTAAACGATGCCTTTAAGGGTTGCTCCAGTGTAAAAAGATACACAGTGAACGAGAACAACCAGTCATACAAGGATGTTGACGGCATATTGTTCAGCAAGGACAACAAGATGCTTATCAAGTATCCCGCCAAGAAGCAGCTCACTGACTATGTTATCTCTGAGGATGTTTCACTTATCTGCACAGAGGCATTCACAGACAACACTTACCTGAAGAAGGTGTTTGTAGGCAACTTTGTAACAGCTATCAGCGATTTCGCATTCAAGAACTGCACATCACTTGAGGAGATTGAACTGGGAGGTAACGTGAGAATCATCGGTTCTGAGGCATTTAAGAACTGCCCCAAGCTTGCCCTGATTAACTCTCACGGCATATTCCCACCGCACAACAGCCCCACGGTGTTTGATGATACCACCAAGCAGAATGCCAAGCTGTATGTTCCCAAAGGCCAGCTTTTCAATTACAAGAGACGTCTTGAGTGGAGAGATTTCAAGAACGTACAGGAGTATTAATTGAAAACTTACAACTTACAAAGGTGCAGCCTTTTCGGGTTGCACCTTTTTTTATTACCTTCGCGGTACATTAAGAAGATATGAAGAAGTATCAATCAGATATGGTGGTTGCGGACAACGTCATGGTTGGCCCCAACGCTACGCTTCTCACATTGAAGTATCCGGAATCATTGCCGGATATGGTTGCAGGCCAGTTTGCTGAGCTGCAGGTGCCATCGGCCAAAGTGCTTTTGCGCCGTCCTATTTCCATCCATTCAATAGACCGCACCAACAATCTTGTAGAGTTTCTCATACAGATTGTAGGTGAAGGAACACAGTCACTTGCTGCAGTTAAAGCAGGTGATACTGTCAATGTCCTGCTGCCGCTGGGCAATGGTTTCAACTACCGCAGCACACACGTGGCAAGGCCCCTACTTATAGGTGGCGGAGTAGGCGTGGCACCGTTGCTGTTCCTAGGCCAGGAGTTTGCTGAGCACGGAATCAGACCTACATTCCTGTTTGGCGGACGTACTGAATCACTCATACTGCGTAAGGAGGAATTCACCAAATACGGTGATCTGTTCATTACTACTGAAGATGGTTCTGCCGGTGAGAAAGGCTTTGTTACCAACCACAGCCTGCTTTTGGACAGTGAACAGTTTGACAGAATTTACGCCTGCGGTCCCACACCCATGCTCAAGGCAGTAGCATGCTGGGCAAAGGAACATGAAACAGCCTGCGAGGTATCTCTGGAGCATCGGATGGCCTGCGGAATAGGTGCGTGCCTGTGCTGCGTTGAGGATACTGCCGATCAGGGCAACGTATGTGTATGTAAAGAAGGTCCGGTATTTGAATTTGACAGACTCAAATGGTTCAACTGAATACTAACATAGGCTCACTTGAGCTCAAGAACCCGGTGATGACCGCATCCGGCACATTCGGGTACGGAACAGAATACGCAGACTTTATGGACATCAGCCGTCTGGGCGCCATAATAGTAAAAGGAACTACGCTTAACCCCAGGCAGGGCAATCCATATCCACGTATGGCTGAGACTCCTTCCGGCATGCTCAATGCCGTTGGTCTGCAGAACAAAGGTGTGGATTATTTTGTGGACCACATCTATCCGGAGGTAAGAAAAATCCAGACAGCCATAATTGTAAACGTTTCCGGATCATGCATTGATGATTACGTTCAGACAGCCGGAATAATCAATACTCTTGATGATATACCGGCCATAGAGCTCAACATATCCTGCCCCAATGTAAAGCAGGGCGGAATGGCGTTCGGAGTTAATCCTGACAGCGCAGCTCAAGTTGTTTCAGCTGTCCGCAAGGCTTATGATAAAACGCTGATTGTCAAGTTGTCACCAAACGTTACTGATATCACGGAGATAGCCCGTGCGGTAGAAGGCGCTGGCGCTGACAGCGTATCACTCATCAACACAATGCTGGGTATGGCCATTGATGCCGAGAAGCGCAAGCCAATACTCTCCACCATAACCGGCGGCATGAGCGGCCCGGCCGTAAAACCGGTTGCACTGCGCATGGTCTGGCAGACTGCAAAAGCAGTAAAAATTCCTGTCATCGGATTGGGCGGAATATGCTCCGCGACGGATGCCATAGAGTTCCTGCTGGCCGGTGCTTCAGCAATCCAGATCGGTACCGCAAACTTCATTGATCCCTCTATCTCAGAAAAGGTCATTGACGGCATTGCAGATTATCTGCAGCGCCACGGTTTCAATTCTGTACAAGACATCATCGGAGCACTAGAATGATACAATTGGGGACAGACCCCTTTTGTACTATTTTGTAAAAAAAGGCCTCTAGACCATACTCTGGAGGCTTATTTAATGTTGATTCCAATCTGATCTAGATTGAAAATAGTACAAAAGGGGTCTGTCCCCAATTGTATCATTCTAGCAAATCGGGACGGAGGCGTTTGGTGCGTTCAAGGGATTGCTGGAACTCCCAATCGTCAATAAGGGCCTGGTTGCCGGAAAGAAGGACATCAGGAACGCGCCAGCCTTTGTATTCGGCGGGACGGGTATAGACGGGCGGCGCAAGGAGGTTGTCCTGGAAGCAGTCGGATAGGGCGGACTGCTCATCGGAGAGGACACCCGGAATAAGTCTTACAATGCTGTCAGTCATTACAGCGGCGGCAAGTTCTCCTCCGGTAAGTACGTAATCACCTATGCTGATTTCACGGGTTATCAGATGCTCACGTATGCGATAGTCAATACCTTTGTAGTGACCGCACAGAATAATCACATTTTCAAGCAGTGAGAGGCTGTTGGCAATCTTCTGATTGAACTGCTCGCCGTCAGGTGAAGTGTATATTACTTCATCGTAATTGCGCTGTGACTTAAGGTCAGTGATAAGGCGGTCAATGGGTTCTATTTTCATTACAAGACCGGCGCAGCCTCCAAAGGGGTAGTCATCAGTCTTGTGGTGCTTATCGGTGGTGTAATCCCTGATATCATGCAGATGAATCTCTGCAAGACCGGCTTTCTGAGCGCGTGCCATCATTGAGCAGTTGAAGAAACCCTCAAGCATATCAGGAAATACTGTTAATATATCAATACGCATATTTATGTAGCATTTGCAGCCGCAAAATTACAAAATTATGCGTAAATTCGCGGTCTGAAAACGGTACTTTCAAATGAGCGAGACAGAACGGATATATGAACTGCGTGAGCTGCTGCATAAGTACAACAATCTGTACTATGTGCATAATGCTCCCGTAATATCCGATATCGAGTTTGACGGACTCATGCATGAACTCATAGACCTGGAGGAGAAGCATCCTGAACTCTATGACCCCAATTCACCCACACAGCGTGTTGGAAGCGATATCAGCAAGGGGTTTGAGCAGGCAGAGCACCGCTATCCGATGCTATCACTTGACAACACATACAGCGAGCAGGAGGTGCGTGACTTTTTCCAGCGTGTAGGCGGCCTCTTGAATGAGCCGTTTGAGATTTGCTGTGAACTCAAGTATGACGGTCTTTCCATATCACTCATCTATGAGGACGGCAAGCTGGTGCAGGCTGTTACCCGCGGAGACGGCGTAAAAGGCGATATCGTGACCGATAACGTACGCACAATCAAGTCTGTACCACTGGTTCTGCAAAACGGCAACTATCCGCGCAACTTTGAAATACGCGGTGAAGTGCTTATGCCCTGGACATCATTTGAGAAGCTCAACGCTGAGCGTGAACGCCAGGAAGAGCCACTGTTTGCCAACCCACGTAATGCGGCATCAGGTACCCTCAAACTGCAGAATCCGCAGGAGGTAGCACGCCGCCAGTTGGATTCATATCTCTACTATCTGCTGGGCGAGCAGCTGCCCTGCGACGGCCACTATGAGAACATGATGGAGGCTGCAAAGTGGGGTTTCAAGGTATCGGACCACATGAAGAAATGCACCACTATTGACGAGGTGCTTGACTATATAAACTACTGGGACACGGAGCGCAAGAACCTGCCTGTGGCAACCGATGGCATTGTACTCAAGGTCAATTCACTGCGTCAGCAGCGCAACCTGGGTTTCAAGGCCAAGTCACCGCGCTGGGCAATAGCCTACAAGTTCCAGGCAGAAAGACAGCTTACACGCCTTAACAGCGTATCATATCAGGTAGGACGCACCGGAGCAGTAACTCCAGTTGCCAACCTTGATCCCGTGCAGTTATCCGGCACGATAGTAAAGCGCGCCACATTGCATAACGCTGATATAATCAAGGGCCTGGACCTGCATATAGGCGATATGGTCTATGTGGAGAAGGGCGGTGAGATTATACCCAAAATAACAGCCGTGGATTTGGATTCACGCTCCCTGCTTATGGGTGATCCCGTACGTTTTGCCGATGTATGCCCTGAGTGCGGCACCAAGCTTATACGTTATGAAGGTGAGGCTGCATACTATTGCCCCAACGCCATAAGCTGTCCGCCGCAGATAAAGGGCCGCATAGAGCATTTTGTGAGCCGCAAGGCCATGAATATAGACGGTCTTGGCACTGAGACCATTGACCTTTTCTACCAGGCTGGCCTGATAAAGGATATAGCAGACCTTTATACCCTTAAGGCAATGGATATCTGCCGTCTGGAGGGATTGGGAGAGAAATCGGCCGTAAGCATAGTACACGGTATCGAGGACTCCAAGAAAGTGCCGTTTGAGCGGGTTCTGTTTGCCATAGGTATACGCTTTGTAGGTGAGACCGTAGCCAAGATACTGGCACGCGCCTTCAAATCAATGGAGGCTCTGGAGGTTGCCACTATGGAGCAGCTTACCGCAGTCAATGAGATTGGCACCAAGATTGCTCAGAGCATTGTGACATTCTTCAATGATGAGCGCAGCCGTGATCTGGTAAACCGCCTCAAGGAGTTCGGCCTGCAAATGGAACTGGCAGAGGATGAGACACAAGGCGGATCAGACCTGCTTGCAGGCCAGACAATCGTCATAAGCGGCGTATTCAACCACCATTCACGTGATGAGTACAAGGCTCTGATAGAGCGTCACGGAGGCAAGAACTCCGGCAGCATATCGGCCAAGACATCATTTGTGCTGGCAGGTGAGAATATGGGACCGGCCAAACGTGAGAAAGCCCAGGAGCTTGGCGTAAAGCTGGTCAGTGAGAATGAGTTTTTGGAAATGATTAATGAAAAACCTTCAATAGTAACCAATGAATTACTCTTACCCTTTTGAGGGACTTGGCGTAGCACTTGTAACGCCTTTCAAGAAAGACGGTCAGATAGACTTCAATAGCCTGCAGACCATCGTTGAGAACCTGATAGCAGGCGGCGTGGACCATCTGTGCGTTCTCGGCACTACAGCCGAGACTCCCACACTCTCAGCCGCAGAACGTAAGCAGGTTATAAAGTTTGTAGTGGCTCAGGTAAACGGTCGTATTCCGATAATGGTAGGATGCAGCAGCAACTGCACCGCAACAGCAGTTGAGCAGATAAAAGAGTATCAGATAGACGGTGTGGATGCAATACTCAGTGCCGTTCCGTACTACAATAAGCCTTCACAAGAAGGTATCTATCAGCATTTTACACAGATTGCCAAGGCATCTGCCAAACCCATCATACTCTATAACGTTCCGGGGCGAACGGGGGTTAACATGACCGCTCAGACCACTCTGCGTATTGCACGTGAGTTCAAGAACGTGATAGGCATCAAGGAGGCATCAGGCAATATGGAGCAGGTAAAGGAGATCATAACCGGCGCACCAGAGGGCTTCCGCGTAATAATAGGCGATGACAGCCTGGCAATGGAAGCCATACGCAACGGTGCCGCAGGCGTTATCTCAGTGATTGGCAACGCCATACCCAAGCGTTTCAGTGAGCTTGTACACCTTACGATGCAAGGCAAGTATGCTGATGCAGAACAGATCCAGAAGCAACTCCAGCCGCTGTACGGACTGTTGTTCAAGGAGGGCAGCCCCTGTGGCGTAAAAGCCCTTATGTCAAGCCGCGGACAGCTTGAAGATATTGTACGCTTACCGCTTGTACCCGTCAGTGAGGCATTACACAATGATATCATAAAAGGTTTTGCCGATATCAAGGGATGAACAAAACCTGGCGCAACATCATTATTGCTGTAGCCGTAGCTTTGGTTACAGCTACTGCTATTATTTTCTTTACCAGAAACAACAGCAACGTTCCTGAACCGGAACCGCAAGAGGAAGTTGAGACCCAACCCGTTCATGACATCCGCTGGGGCGTATGCGTGGACAGCCTTGACATTGTTGACGGAATTATAGGGCGTCATGAGCTGCTCTCAAATATTCTCTTCAAATACGGCGTATCGGCGCAGACCATACATTATCTTGACCGCTCATCGGACAGTACCTGGAGCATGCGCAAGATCCAGGCAGGCAAACCGTACCACATTATACGTGACCGTGACTCTGCAGCTACCGCCCGTTACTTTGTGTATGACATAAACAAAGTGGATTATGCGGTCTATTCACTTACTGACAGCATATTCAGCTATCGTGGCACACTGCCCGTAGATACCGTAGACAACTACATAAGCGGCAGCATACAGTCATCACTCTGGAACGCCATGATAGAGCAGGGGGCAGCACCTGAACTTGCGGGTATGCTGGCAGACATCTACTCATGGACCATAGACTTCTTTGGCATACAGAAGAGAGACTCATTCTCAGTATATTACCAGGAGCTGTATGCCGATACTGTAAGAGTGGCCACTGGCAATATCCTTGCTGCCAATTTCATAACATCAGGCAGCGACCATTACGCATTCCGATACATCTACCATAACGAACGCGGTGAGTATTTTGATGAGAAAGGCACCAGTCTGAGGCGTGCTTTCCTTAAGGCACCGTTGAGTTACTCACGCATCAGCTCCAAGTTCTCAAATGCCCGTGTACACCCAGTCACAAAGGTAGTAAGAGCACATCATGGCGTCGATTACGCCGCCCCGTCAGGCACTCCGGTATATTCAGTTGGTGACGGAGTGGTCATCACAAAGGCGTGGGACAGCAAAGGCGGCGGCAACTATCTCAAGATAAAGCATAACTCGACCTACACCACAGAGTATATGCACCTTAAGGGTTTTGCTGCTGGCATAAACCAGGGTACACGCGTATCACAAGGACAGCTCATAGGATATGTAGGTATGACCGGCGTGGCTACCGGCCCGCATCTTGACTACCGCGTATTCAAGAACGGCACTGCCATAGATCCGCTCCGCATGGACCTACCGGCTGTTGATCCCATTGCTCCGGCCGATATGCCCCAGTACATTGAATCCATAAGCGGTTACATGAAACAGATGGGACTTGAAATACCTGACAGTGCCCAGATAAGCACCTTTGCACAAGACACCATAACCAGCACTCAATCAAATGATTAAAAACGTAATCTTTGACTTTGGAAACGTGCTGATTGACTGGAATCCGGCATACTTGTTCCTGCCGCACTTTAATGGTGATGTAGAGAAATGCACCTATTTCACGGAGCACATCTGCAACCGTGAATGGTTTACCAGCATGGACCGCGGCGAGAGCATGGACAAGTGCGTTGCTGAACTCCAGGCCACATACCCTGAGTATGCCGATGCCGTAGCCATGTTCCGCGACCGCTGGTTTGAGATGTGCAACGGTGAAATTCCAGGTATGCTTGAACTGATACTGGACCTTAAAAAACGCGGAGTAGGGGTCTATGGCCTTACAAACTGGCCTGCAGAGACCTTCTCAGAGGCCCGCCGCCGCTTCAAAACCATAGCAAACATTGACAATATAGTGGTTTCAAGCTTTGTCAAACTGGCCAAGCCTGAACCTGCCATATATCAACAGCTGCTCACCAGATACGACCTCAAGCCTGAGGAGTGCGTATTCATTGATGATCGCAAGGACAACGTAGATGCCGCTATTGCCTTAGGTATGAGCGGCATAGTCTATCCAGGCTCCGCTTCAGAATTATCTTCAATTCTTTATCCTCTTCTGTTTAATTAAACACCGTCGTATTATCAGTTTTGGTAGACGACGCTCCCTAAACTGATAGTTCTGCGAGGTTTCAGATATTGATACCCCTAAAAGTTCCACCGAAAAAAAAGTAATAAAAAGTCTTGTCGTATTAACCTTTTGCATATCTTTGCAGCACAAAACAAGCAAAACAGCATAATAATGACAATGCATCTTTCATTTTGGTGGTGGCAGAACTCAGGATACAGAAAATCGTGAGGTAGAAGCCATATATCCATAAATGAAACATAATACAAGGCTCTTCGGTACTCACGAAGGGCCTTTTTTTATGATTAACAACAGTAAGAATAAACAATAACGACATATGAATACATATCAGATTGACAGCAACGGTTACTACGGAGAGTTTGGAGGCGCATACATCCCTGAGATTCTCTACAAGACCGTTGAGACGCTTAAAGAGAGTTACCTCCCCATAATTGAGAGCGATGAGTTCAAGAAAGAGTACCATGCATTGCTGCGTGACTATGTTGGCCGTCCCAGTCCTCTTTATTATGCATCACGCATGAGTGAAAAATACGGCTGCAAGCTCTACCTTAAGCGTGAGGACCTGAACCATACCGGTGCGCACAAGATAAACAACTCAATAGGTCAGATCCTGCTGGCCCGTAAGATGGGTAAGACCCGTATCATTGCAGAGACCGGTGCAGGACAGCACGGTGTGGCTACTGCAACAGTATGTGCCCTTATGAATATGCCCTGCCGCGTTTATATGGGTGCTCTTGATGTGGAGCGCCAGGCCGTGAATGTGGAGCGCATGCGCATGCTGGGGGCAGAGGTAATGCCCGTGCACAGCGGCAACAAAACGCTTAAGGATGCCACAAATGAGGCCATCCGTGACTGGTGCTGCAATCCCTCTGATACCTTCTATATTATAGGCAGTACCGTTGGCCCGCACCCGTATCCTGATATGGTGGCACGTCTGCAAAGCGTAATATCAGCCGAGATTAAGGAGCAGTTGCAGGAGAAAGAGGGCCGTGATTATCCCGACTATCTGATGGCATGCGTAGGCGGAGGCAGCAACGCTGCAGGAACCATATATCATTATATTGATGATGAGCGCGTTAAGATTGTGCTTGGTGAGGCCGGAGGTATGGGTCTGGAGACCCCGCATACAGCCGCATCAATGGAGATAGGAACTCCGGGAATTCTGCACGGAAGCCGTATCATGGTGATGCAGACCCCTGACGGTCAGATTATTGAGCCGTATTCAATATCGGCCGGTCTGGATTATCCCGGTACAGGACCTATCCATTGCAACCTCTATAAGCAGGGGCGCGCGCAGGTGATGGCTGTAAATGACAATGAGGCTCTGCAGGCCGCCTTTGAGCTGACTAGGCTTGAGGGTATCATCCCTGCACTGGAAAGCAGCCACGCGCTTGCAATGCTGCCCAAGATGAAGTTTAACAAGGATGATGTGGTGGTTCTTACCGTGAGCGGACGCGGCGACAAGGACCTGAACACATATCTGAAACATAAAGATGAGATTGACTATGCAGCAATTTAAATACCATACAATCAGCAAGAAAACTCCGGGTGATCTGCTCACACCCGTGACCGCGTACCTGAACGTACGTGACCTCTATTCACAGAGCGTGCTCATGGAGAGCTCCGATTATCACGGCGGTGAGAACTCCAAGTCATTCATAGCTATAAACCCCGTGGCAACTGTCAGCATAGCACACGGAATAGGCAACATGCTGTTCCCAGATGGCACCACAAAGGAGCACGCCATTGATGCTGATTATGATGCGGCACACCTTATAAATGATTTCCTGAGCCATTTTTCAATAGAAGGTGAAGGCAGCAACTACTGCGGTCTGTACGGCTTTACCACATTCAACGCAGTTCGTTACTTTGAGAACATCAAGATCAAGGATGAGACACAGAAGGAGAATGATGCAGCCGATATGCAATATACTCTGTTCAAGAGCATTGCGGTATTTGACCACTTCAGTAATGAACTGACTCTGATAGAATTGCTCGGTGAAAATGAACAAGGCAACCTTGACAAGTTTGAACATGAACTGAGCGCTCCCACATACCACACATTTTCATTCCATGCAACAGGAGAGTGCACCAGCACCCTAACTGACGATGAGCACCGTGAGAACATACGCCGCGGAATTGCTCACTGCAAGCGCGGAGATGTGTTCCAGATTGTGCTCTCACGCCGTTTCAAGCAGTCATATACAGGTGATGACTTCCAGTTGTACCGTGCCCTGCGCAGCATCAATCCCAGTCCGTACCTGTTCTACTTTGATTTTGGCGGGTTCCGCATATTCGGTTCAAGCCCCGAGACACACTGCCGCATAGCAGGCCGTCAGGCTTACATAGACCCCATAGCAGGAACCACCAAGCGTACCGGAAATGCTGAGCAGGACCGCGTTAATGCTCTCTACCTTAAGAATGACCCCAAGGAGAATGCTGAGCACGTGATGCTTGTGGATCTGGCCCGCAACGATTTGAGCCGCAACTGCCATAACGTACACATTGACTTTTACAAGGATATGCAGTACTACAGTCACGTGATACATCTGGTGAGCCGTGTATCAGGTGAACTTGATGAGACCGCTGATCCCATACGCGCATTCATTGATACATTTCCCGCAGGCACGCTGAGCGGTGCTCCAAAGGTTCGTGCCATGCAACTAATAAGCGAGTATGAGCCGCACAATCGTGGTGCCTACGGCGGATGCATCGGCTTTATAGGCTTTAACGGTGATCTTAACCAGGCTATCACAATACGCACCTTTGTGAGCCGTAACGGTGAGCTCTGGTTCCAGGCCGGCGGCGGCATTGTGGCCAAGAGTGATGTGGAGTATGAATTACAGGAGGTTAACAACAAGCTGGGCGCTCTGCGCAAGGCTATCTTAATGGCAGAGAAGTTATGATAAAGACCATAATAATAGATAATTACGACTCATTTACATATAACCTGAGCCACCTGCTCAAGGAACTGGGTGCAAATGTGACTGTAGTTCGCAACGATAAGTTCCGGATTGAGGATCTGGAGCAGTATGACAAGATTGTGCTCTCTCCGGGCCCCGGAATACCCAGTGAGGCAGGACTTATGCCGCAGGTTATCAAGGCATATGCAGGCCGCAAGCCAATCTTAGGCATCTGCCTGGGCCACCAGGCCATAGGTGAGGCCTTTGGAGCAAACTTGCTCAACATAGGCAATGTGGTTCACGGTGTGGCTACACCGGCACATATCATTGTTCAGGATTACCTGTTTGAGGGACTTCCCGCAGACCTTGAGGTAGGGCGCTACCACTCATGGGTGGTTGATAAAAACGGACTGCCAGAGTGCCTTGAGGTTACCAGCCGCAGTGATGACGGCTACATAATGTCCATGAGGCACAAGGAGTATGATATAAGGGGTATTCAGTATCACCCCGAGAGCGTGCTCACACCTCAGGGCAAGGAGATTATAAACAACTGGTTGAATAATAAATAACTAAAACAATATTGCTATTATGAAAGAGTATCTATTGAAACTGATTGAGGGTGCCACCTTTACACAGGAAGAGGCACACTCCATTATGCTGAACATTATTGACGGCAAGTACAACGATCAGCAGATTGCAGCTCTGCTTATGGCTATCCAGACGCGCGGAGTGACCGTAGATGAACTTCTGGGCCTGCGCCAGGGTCTGCTGGAGACCGGCAAACGCGTTGATTTTGATTCAGAGAACACGCTTGACATAGTAGGAACAGGCGGTGACGGCAAGAACACCTTCAACATAAGCACCTGCTCAGCATTTGTAATTGCAGGAGCCGGCTTCAAAGTAACCAAGCACGGCAACGGCGGCAGCAGCAGCGTAAGCGGTGCCAGCAATGTCCTGCAGGAACACGGCGTAAAATTTTCCGATAATATTGATACTCTGCGCCGCTCTCTTGACGAATGCGGTGTGTGCTACTTCCATGCACCTCTGTTCGCTTACGGAATGAAGTCAGTAGGCCCCACACGCAAGGCTCTGGGCATTCCTACATGCTTCAATCTGCTGGGTCCGCTCGTGAATCCCTGCCATCCAAAGAACTCACTGCACGGAACCGCCACACAGGCCCAGATGAGACTCTATGTGAACATCCATCAGCGCATAGGTGACAACTTTGGCGTCATTACCAGCTATGACGGCTATGATGAGATCTCACTCACCAGCGGTTTCAAGTTTGTGACCAACTTCTTTGAGAAGGTATTCACCCCAAAGGATATGGGTCTTGACTACGTATCACCTGAGGATATTTTCGGCGGAAACACAATTGCTGAGGCAAAAGCCATCTTTGACAATGTACTTGAGGGTAAGGCAACTGAAGCTCAGAAGAGCGTAATCATTGCAAATGCCGCCTGCGGTATTGGTATCATGGACCGTAACCTGAGCATTGAGGACAGCGTTGCTATGGCACGTGAATCACTTGAGAGCGGCCGCGCACTCGCAACATTCCGCAAATTCATTGAATTGAATTCATGAAAGATATCCTGCAGGAGATAGTGGCCTGGAAACGGGTTGAGGTGGAGCAGCAGAAACAGCTCGTGCCGCCGCGCAACCTCTATGCCCGGGTTGAAAGGCTTATAGCCGGTGGAATCAATGCCCACAGCATGAGCCGTTCACTTGCTGAAAGCCCCTATGGAATAATAGCCGAATTCAAGCGCAAGAGCCCCTCAAAAGGCTGGATCCATGAGGATGCCCGGCCTATGGACGTGGTGCCCAAATACGCAGCCGGAGGAGCATCGGCCTTGAGCATACTTACTGACAACAAGTACTTTGGCGGCACACTGGATTTCATCCCGCAGGTACGTGAGGCAGTGAATATACCTATACTGCGCAAGGAGTTCATCATTGATGAATATCAGCTCTTTGAGGCCCGCTCAGTGGGTGCCGATGCAGTACTGCTCATTGCTGCAGACTTGAGTAAGGAAAAGTGCCGCACGCTTACCCGCACAGCCCATGACCTTAAACTTGAGGTGCTGCTTGAGATGCACAGCGAGGAAGAACTGGAATATCTTGAGTGTGAGCCCGATATGGCCGGCATAAACAACCGCAATCTGGGCACTTTCCATACTGATGTGGCCAACTCATTCCGCCTGGCAGAAAAGATGGATACAGAGGCAGTTAAGGTGAGTGAGAGCGGTATAAGCAACCCTGATACCGTACGCCAATTGCGTGAGGCCGGATTCCGCGGATTCCTTATGGGTGAGTGTTTCATGAAAGAACAGGATCCGGGCCTGGCCCTGGAAAACTTTATCAAAGCAATATGAAAATCAAAGTCTGTGGAATGCGTGATGGCCTGAATATCAGGGATGTAGAGAATCTGCATCCTGATATGATGGGATTCATGTTCTGGCCCGGCAGCAAGCGTTACGTGAGCCGCAAGCCGGATTATCTGCCAGATGTGTGCAGAGTAGGGGTATTTGTCAATCCTGAGCCCGCAGATGTTGTGGCAAAGGTACGTGAGTATGGCCTCAACCGCATACAGCTGCACGGAACGGAACCGGCAGAACTGTGCCGCACCATACACCAGACAACGGGATTACCCATAACCAAGGCCGTTTCCATAGCTTCTGCAGCAGATTTTGACGCTTGCCGGGCATATGAGCAGGAGCCCTCTGTTGACCTGTTTCTGTTTGATACCAAATGCAGCGGGTGGGGCGGCAGCGGCCAGAGTTTTGACTGGAGCCTGCTTGAAAGCTATCAGGGCAGCAAGCCGTTCCTTTTGGCCGGAGGCATAGGCCCCGGAATGGAAGAGAGCATTGCCGGCATAAAGCATCCGCATTTCTACGGCATAGACCTTAACAGCCGCTTTGAGACGGAACCTGCCGTAAAAGAGATTAATAAATTGAGTCTATTTATCAATAACATAAGAAATTATGAACAGAATAAGTAATTTGTTCGCCACAAAAAAGCAAGGCATACTGTCACTATATTTCTGCGCAGGGCACCCCACATTGGAAAGCACCGCGCAGATTATCCGCACCCTTGAAAAGAAAGGCGTAGATATGATAGAGGTGGGAATACCTTTCAGTGATCCTATGGCTGACGGTCCTGTTATTCAGGATGCCGCCACCAAGGCCCTGCGCAACGGTATGACACTCAGGCTGCTTTTTGAGCAGTTGTCAGACATTCGTAAGGACGTGAAGATGCCTCTGGTGCTTATGGGATATCTTAATCCTATATATCAGTATGGCTACGATGCCTTCTTTAAGAAGTGCTCAGAGACAGGCATTGACGGTGTAATCATCCCAGACCTGCCTTTCAATGACTATCTCAGTCAGGTTAAACCCGTGGCCGATAAGTATGACGTACGAATTATCATGCTTATCACTCCTGAGACCAGCGATGAACGCATACGCTTTATTGATGACAATACAGACGGATTCATCTATATGGTAAGTTCAGCCGCTACAACAGGTGCACAGAAGGAGTTTGATGCCCGGAAGCAGGAGTACTTCAACCATGTGAACGACATGAATCTGAAACATCCACGCATGATAGGATTTGGAATTAGCAACAAGCAGACTCTGGAGAGCGCTCAGGCAAATGCCGCAGGCTGCATAATAGGTAGCAAGTTCGTGCAGCTGCTGGAGGAGTCAGGTGACGCAGCCAAGGCGTTTGACTCACTGATGAAAGCTTTGGGTGAATAAACCGTAAGGACAGGAATACGTTTTACCAGTACTCTATGGTGCGTGTTTCTGTCCTTGGTTTACCTATCTGGGTTCCTTCAATATCAGTGAATGTTGAAGTCTTTTGAGTCCAGTTACCTTTGCTGTCAAATACGTATGAGTATTCTGTTATTATCGGGGTATCATCATCGCTGAATCCAATCTCACGTACAGGATTACCCTTGTCATCGTATGTGTAATATGTGGTTCGAGTACCGCTATAGCTGTCATTAACCACCTCTTTATCACGCAACATCAGGCCATTGATGTTCCTGTAATTGATATTCACCTCCCTGTTTGTGCTGCCATCATAGTTCTTGAACACACGTCTGAACTCACTGAACATACCATTCTCCTGAAAAGTGACAGGGCCGAAATAATATTTGTCTCTGGTGCACTCATAGGGATAATCACCCTTATATATTACAACAGTTGTATCTCTATTGGCATTATAATGACCAAAATGGATTATGAGCATACGGTCACCCTGGAACTCATAGACACTTTCACCTGAGTGGGTTTGTTCACCGTTTCTGGAACGAGTCATGACTACTCTTGAAAGATCAGGAATCAGATAGTCGTAGTTGAAATATGCAAACCCTTCAACATCATCAAGCAACGGTTGGACAAACTTACCCTTATTGTTGTATTCAAAGAGGGTCTCCTCAATAATTGTATCGCCTCTGTCAATATCGATGCGGGTCTCCCTGACAAGTAATCCATCAGAATCATACTCATTCAACATTTCATTTGCAGAACTCTTGAAACTGATTTCACGACCGTTCTTATCGAAATTATGCTTGTAAAAGCCATAGTCAATTGACTTGATGCCTCCGGATTGCACACCGTTTCTGAACCACCAGTTCGTAGAATCGGAATCCGGTGCTTTTGTGCATGAATTCATTACGGTTGTTGCAATTACAAAAAGGATAATGCCTGCAATACGGGCTGCATAGGTGACAGGCTTGTAATTATTGGTCTCCATAGGTTTTTGAAAAAGGATTTGATTACAAATAAAAGAAATCTTTTTGTGCAACAGGAAAAACATGAACAAAATAACAGAAAAGAGAAAAAAAGAGGGTTTTGTTTTTTGATTGTACAAATAATGTGGTATCTTTGCACCGCTTTTAAGGAAAGGTTGACTTCGTCTTCCTCACCACGCCACGACAAAGTAAGCTTACGCTTACGTTGATTCTTCTGAATCAACGTCAAAAATGAACAAGTTCCTTTTTGCCGTCAATTCAAAAGAATTAAAGAAAAACGGAGTTTTTCTTTGTTCGTTTGGCTTAAGGTTCGGTTCCGTAGCTTAACTGAATAGAGCATCTGACTACGGATCAGAAGGTTCCGGGTTTGAA
>Ga0265298_10000855_pt1 | contig 45309 bp, 38 predicted proteins | sample AusTroGonzalo_MG_3_FD_193486 | JGI IMG/M metagenome (GOLD analysis project Ga0265298, IMG submission 193486) | Bovine rumen microbial communities from tropical cattle in Woodstock, Queensland, Australia - Gonzalo_01 | ecosystem: Host-associated > Mammals > Digestive system > Stomach > Rumen ...
AAAAATAAACAAATTAAAAATGCATTGATAAAAACCGATACCTGTATCGGTTTTTTTGTTACAAAATCCAAATTTTGTGTCAAAAAATGTTGACATTTTTTTTTTTTTGCTATTTTTGCCCATAAATAGCAAAAAAAAGGAAAAATTATGAACGAACCATTAACCATGGAACAGCAATTTTCTGGCAAAGAATTAACCGATGCCCAGTGGGCTGATGTTTTAAAATGTAATGTAGCAAATATCACCGAAATCAGGGAATTTTTACAAAGTTACACCAAAGTATCTGTGGAACACGAAAACGGGAAATATGTACTGTACAAATATGACACCGATACTATGTTTCCTGGGAAACATACCCCAAATGGAATTCCACTGGATTTTGTTTGGCTTCCGGTAGCACGCACCCAATCAGAATTTAAAACGTATAACCAGGCCAAAGATTTCGCATATCAAAAGTGGATTCCCAGTATTGATTTCCCAACCAAAACAAATAATGGCAAAGAAATTCCTAAAAATGCACATTTGATGTTTATGGTAACCGATGCACCCCAAATCTTTATGGAATCCGATGGTTTTTCACCGGCAATATGTTATATGACACGCGCAGAACAGGCGATGTATAAAAAATATCATACCAGATAAATTTCGCATATCACTGTGAAATAACTTAATCAACCGGGAAAATATTTCCGGTTTTTTTGTTCAAAACAAAAGTATTTTTACATATTGAATAAAAAATTTTTATTGGCTATAATTAGGCAAAAAATGAAAGGGGGATTTTATGAAAATAATTGAAAAATTTAAAAATATGCCGACGCTTTGGGTCGTAATTTTGGCTTTTGGTGTTGCGCTGGGTGGATTTTTTATTGGAAACGGAATTTATAAATCAATGGCACGGCGCACGGTTACGGTAAAGGGTTTGGCAGAGATGGACGTGGTTGCGGATACCGCCGTGTGGAATATAAAGTTCAATCGTGTTGGCGGTGATTTGGCGCGTGTCCAGTCGGCTATTGACGAAGATATCAAAAAAATACGTGCTTTTTTAACAGAAAACGGATTTGTGGATTCTGAAATACAAAATTTGCGTGTGACGGTTCGTGATAAATTCGCGGGCTATTCTGATGCTGAACGTCGCGACCAGGAATCAAACGACCGGTATGTTATTGAAACGGGTGTTATGGTGCGGTCTAATTCTGTAAATTTGGTCGATACTGTATCGCGCAAAATGGGGGAACTGGTACGGCAAGGCGTAACCGTAACCGAAGATTATGCGGGACCTATTTATGTTTTTAATGGTTTAAATGATATCAAAATAAAAATGATAGAAATAGCAACTAAAAATGCGACGGCTGCGGGTGAACAATTTGCCAAAGATGCAAACGCAAAATTGGGTAAAATTCAATCTGCGAACCAGGGTATGTTCAGCATAACTGCACGTGACCAGATTGATGCTTGGTCGGACAACGAAAAACAGGCGATAAATAAACGCGTCCGCGTCGTAACAACAATCACATTTTATTTAAGATAATTTATTAAAAATTTGCCCAGTTGGGCAAATTTTTGTCCTATTTTTTACAATCAAAAACTTTTTCTGGGGTGCTGATATTGCAAACACCGATAATTAAATCAATCAATGCCCAAAAACACACAATCACCCCCGGAACTATTATCAACCAACCGATTGTACCCATTAACAGCATCGCGATACCCTGTCCAGTCTTGCCCGCATAAAATTTGTGGACCCCGATTACCCCCAAAAGCCACGCAAGAATCAGATACACAGTAATAGATTTACTCATGTCCCAAGTGCGATACCCGCACTTCGGACAAGCCTTTGCACGACTGGAATATTTACGACCACATTCACGACAATAAATCATAGCCATATTTTTATTCCTTTGGTTTTATAAGAACTTGTTCACAATTATACCAAATTATTTTATTTTTTCAATTGTGTTTGTTTTTGCGTTTTTTTATAATCGAACCATGGCAAAAATAGCAGATTTATTTATTCGTTCGGAACACGCGGATTTGTTGAAAAAATTAAATGCGTGGGATATCGCATATCATCAAAATGATGCACCAATTGTTGATGATGCAACATACGATGATGCAAAAAAACGTATTTTGGAAATTGAATCTGAATATCCTGAATTGGCGGAAAGCGGATATTCTACACATGTGGGGGCTGCGGTGTCGGAAAAATTCAAATCGTATCCGCATGTCGTGCCTATGTTGTCTATATCGGATGTTTTTAATGAAAAAGAATTCGCTGATTGGTTTGATAAATTGCCCGACCGTGATTTATTTATTGAATTAAAGGTTGATGGTTTATCTTTTTCAGCGCGTTATGAAAATGGTGTTTTTGTTCGTGGACTTACGCGGGGCAGTGGCACCATGGGTGAAGACATTACCGCGAATTTGAAAACTATTTCTGATATCCCGCAAAAATTGTCCGGCGATTTCCCATCTGTGATAGAGGTGCGGGGCGAAGTATACATGGCGCGCAGTGATTTTATCGCATTAAATGAAAAATCGGATAAAAAATTTGCAAATCCACGTAATGCCGCTGCTGGGTCATTGCGTCAATTAAATCCAAGAATTACTGCATCACGAAAATTAAGTGCCTTTGGGTATACATACGGTGAATTATCGGAACGAAATTGGTCAACACAATCTGAATATTTTGAAAAACTGGAATCGTGGGGTTTTAAAACGACTGCACATTGGGCGCGTCGTGTGAATTCTGTTGCCGGGGTTCAAGATTTTTACAACGAAATCATGTTGCAACGCGATGAAATCCCATTTGATATCGATGGTTTGGTTGTGAAGGTGAATTCCGTCGCAATCCAAGAACGCATGGGCGCGCGCGCAAACAGTCCACGTTGGGAAATTGCTTATAAATTCCCGGCGGCGCGTGGCATTACAAAATTAAACGATATAACTATCCAGGTTGGACGAACCGGGGTTTTAACACCTGTGGCTGAATTGGAACCTATTAACATCGGGGGGGTATTGGTGTCACGCGCAACATTGCACAATGCAGACGAAATAGCACGTCTTGGGATATGTATCGGTGACAAAGTTATTGTGCAAAGGGCGGGTGATGTTATTCCGCAAATAGTTGGTGTTGCAGAAACCGGTGAAAATACAATACCTTTTGTTTTTCCAGATATTTGCCCGGTTTGTGGCGGTGCCGTGGTCCAGGAATCCGGTGCGGTTGCACGTCGGTGTGTAAATTCGCTATCTTGTCCGGCGCAAATCCGTGGTGAATTGGAACATTTTGTATCGCGTCATGCGTTTGATATCGAAGGATTGGGTCAAAAACAAATCGAATTATTTACAACACTTGGCTGGATAAAACAGGCATCTGATATCTTTACTTTGATTTCGGAACATGGCGATGAATTGCGCAAGATGGATGGTTTTGGTGACAAATCGATTTCTAATTTGAATAAATCCATAGAAAAATCTAAAAACGTAGATTTGAATCGTGTCATTTATGCCATTGGTATACCGGATGTCGGTGAAGTTACTGCAAAAATTTTGGCACGTGAATTTAAATCGTTATCGGCTTTGCGGAATGCAACTGTCGATAGTTTGATTGAAATAGATGGTATCGGCGAAACAATGGCAAATGAAATAGCGTCCTTTTTTGCAGATGAACACGCAATGTCTGCGTTGGATAATTTGTTAAAGTATATCAATATAAAAAATCCAGCAACCACAATAGTTGAAAATAATATTTTAAATGGCAAAAGGGTTGTATTAACTGGGACATTGACCAGATATACTCGTGACGGCGCCAAAGAAATTTTGGAACGGTTTGGGGCGAAACCTCAATCCAGCGTTTCACAAAAAACAGATATTGTAATAGCGGGGGAAAATGCAGGTTCTAAATTGACAGATGCTCAAAATTTAGGTATAACAATTTGGGATGAATCTGATTTAGAAAATGCTATAAATGGCGGGGGAAAATAAACGTGGCACAACGGGAAAAAAATCGTAACAAAAAAGAAAAAAAACGTTCTTGGAAATCATGGTTAGTGGCGTTTTTTATTAATATGTTTTTAGTTGTTATCGCAGCCACGGGCTTGTATGTCTTGTTCGTGTTTTTACAAATGCCGTCGTTGGATTCTATATTACACGAAACACGCAAACCAGCAATTATTTTCTTGGATAAAAATGGCCATGAAATTCGTTCAATGGGGCGAATTATGGGTGACCCGGTGTCGGTTGAAACTTTGCCACCACACGTATGGCAATCGATTATATCAATTGAAGACAAAAGATTTTTTAAACATGGTGCGGTGTCGTTGCGTGGGATTTTGCGCGCGATGATTGTAAATGCTTTAAATGGACGGTTTGCTGCGGGTGGGTCAACGATAACGCAACAAACAGCAAAGAATATATTCCTTTCGCGTGATAAAAAAATGTCCAGAAAAATCCAAGAATTGATATTATCACAATGGTTGGAAAACAGATTTACTAAAAATCAAATTCTGGATTTGTATTTGAATAGGGTTTCTTTGGTTGGTGGTGTTCGTGGCATAGATGCAGCTGCGACCGCTTTGTTTGGGCATGGTGCTGATAAATTAACTATCGCTGAATCTGCCCAGATTGCCGCTATGTTAAAAGCACCAACATTGTATAGTCCGCTTAAAAATCCAGAACGCAATATACAAAGGGCAAAGATTGTATTGATGGCTATGGAAAATCAGGGATATATTACACATGATATTGCTGAACATGCCGTCAAACAATTAAAACCTGTTTCTGAAAAAAAGGATACAAACATATATCGTTATTGGACTGATTTTGTTCTGGACGAAGTAGAATCACGAATTGGTGATATAAATAATGATTTGTATATTTATACAACCATAGATGTTAATTTACAGGCGCAAGTTGCCGCAACTTTGTCGTCCAAAATTGATGAATACCAAGGCGCCATAGTAGCCATTGCGCGCGATGGTGCAATTCAATCTATGGTTGGTGGTGATGATTACCAGGTCAGTCAGTTCAATCGTGTTTTATCACCGCGTCAACCGGGTTCGGCGTTTAAGCCTGTTGTTTATCTGGTGGCTTTGGAAAACGGTATGACACCGGAATCTTATGTAAATGATTCACCGTTTTCAATCGGCGACTATAATCCAAAAAATTATGACGAACGCTATTACGGCGGAATAAATTTAGCAACAGCTTTTGCAAAAAGTGTGAATTCGGTTCCTTTGAAATTGACCAGTGAATACGGCATAGACACAGTTTTGGATATGGCAGCGCGTCTTGGGGTGGGGGGCAAATTGCGTCGTGAATATTCGACTGTTCTTGGCGCTTCGGAAATGAGTTTGCTTGATTTAACCACAATTTATTCGGTCATCTGGAACGACGGGAAATCGGTGCATCCATATTCAATATACAAAATCCGTGACGCATCTGGAAATGTATTGTATGAACGCAATCCGTCCGATGAAATGACTATATTATCGCCCCAGACGGTTGAGTATATGAAACAGTTATTATACGAAGTTGTTACCAAAGGAACTGGGAAACGTGCATATACCCCAAAGGTTTTCGGTGGTAAAACCGGAACCAGCAACGATAACCGCGATGCGTGGTTTATAGGTGCAACGGCTGATTATGTGATGGGCATCTGGATTGGCAAAGATGATAATACACCGATGTCTTCAAAAATAGTCGGTGGAACATTACCTGCGACAATATTTCATGATATAGTGATAAAATAACAACTATCCTTTTTATGAAAAAAACATGTTATTTAAATGGACGTTTAAATCAACAGTTTTTTCTGAAAAAATAAAAAAAATAAAATCCCGGATTTTCGGGATTTTTTTCATTGTAAACAGATTTTGTCATATTGTTACACAAACGTCCCTTTGTGTAATACTCGGCGCAAGTGGGAGTTTTTTCATTAATTACAAAAGCGCCAAGGATTCTAAATATATGACAGTATTACCAAAATCATTGTGGAAATTTTATACCCAATACGGCATAAAAAATTATGGTTCACTATTAGTATGGTGGATGATAGCAACATTTGCATCGTTGGCTGGGGGCATTATTTGGCCAAATATTGAGCGTTGGATTGTTGCTTTGTTTGAAAAACCAATGCCAGATGGTGCAAGTTTTTTAAGATATGCATTACCAACAATAATTTTTATCACTTTGTTGAATATGTTTATGACGGTCAGTGCTTTAATAGAGCAAACTTTATGGTCACATACCGATCCAAATATAAAAAACCAAGTTTCTGAAACATTAACAACATATGTTCATAAACAATCAATGCGTTTCTGGGTTGGACGCATGTCTGGTTCCATAAACAGCCAAATTTCATACATAGAAGGTTTTTTTGATGCTTTTACACAAATATGGCAAACGTTTGGGCGATTACTTGTTGTTGCTATCAATGGTTATATGCTTTGCTATGTAAACAAGTTTGTTGCAATTTTATTCGTTTTTGCTTTGTTTTTCAGGGTAATATATGCATATGCAATGCGGGGACGTGTCAAGAAATCTAGCGAAGATGCATCCGGTGCCCAAAGTAGTTTGATGGGTAAATTAGTGGACAGTTTTTCAAATTATTCCATAGTAAAATTGTTTGCAGGCGCAGATAAAGAAAAAAGGTTATTACAAGAACCACGCTCAAAAATGGTTAATACAAAAATGTATTCAAGATATATAACACGACTTTTTTGGGCGATTCCTGGAATATTGTGGGATGTTTTACTGGGGGTGACGATTTTTTTCTGTTGTGTTTTGTATCAACGTGGTGAATTGTCAGTTGCCGAAATAGTTTATACTTTATCTGTGTATTACACGGTTATGGGTATGCTATCCAACATAATAAATAGTTTTCCAAATATCATAGATAAACTGGCTGCGGCTAAAAAGGCATATAAAGAATTGGTTGTGCCTTTGGATATAGTGGACAAAGAAAATGCTAAAAATTTACGGGTTAAACATGGTGCTATTGAATTTTCGCATGTATATTTTAAATATAGAAAACGTTACATATTAAAAGATTTATCTTTGGTTATTAACCCCGGGGAACGTGTCGGAATTGTTGGGGCATCTGGGGCTGGGAAAACCACTTTGGTAAATTTGTTGATGCGTTTTTACGAAGCGCAACATGGAAATATTTTCATAGATAATCAAAATATTGCAGATGTTAAACAACAATCTTTGCGGGAACATATCGCCTTTATCCCCCAAGAACCAACTATGTTCAATCGAACAATTGGCGAAAATATTGCCTATGGTAAATGGGGTGCATCAAAAAGTGATATCAGAAATGCTGCAAAAAAAGCATCTGCGGATAAATTCATAATGGATACTGAAAAAGGCTACGATTCATTGGTTGGTGACCGTGGTATAAAATTATCAGGTGGTCAACGGCAAAGAATAGCTATTGCGCGTGCGTTCTTGAAAAATGCGCCGATTTTGGTGTTGGACGAAGCGACATCTGCATTGGATAGCGAAACCGAAATAGCAATTCAAAAATCTTTTGATAAATTATCACGTGGGCGCACCACAATCGCGATAGCACACCGACTGTCAACCCTGCGCAACATGGACAGAATTATCGTCTTGGACCACGGGGTAGTGGCGGAACAGGGCACACATACAAATTTATTACGTAAGCGTGGCTTATATTATCGTTTGTGGCAAATGCAAAGCGGTGGATTTTTGCAAGAAGATATTTAATTTGCTTTTTGTTTCATATATTGCTATCCTTTACCCCGCAAGAGAGTATTTATGTCGGTAAAAACGAAACGTTTTTTTAAGAAACTTATAAGTTACGCCGGGATTTTCTTTTTTATTCTAGCGGCGGGAATGCTTTATTGGCAGTTACGCAATTATTCGTGGCGCGAAATTGCCATGGCTTTGTTGAATATCCCATTTATAAATCTGGTTATGGCGTGCATAGCATGTCTTTGTGGGTATTTAGTATTATCGCTTTATGATTATCTGGCATTGGATTATGTTGGGCGCAAAGTTTCTTGGTGGAAATGGATGTTGGCGGGTATGCTGGGGTTCGCAATAAGTAATAATGCTGGCAATGCGATGGTCAGTGGGGGTGCCATAAGATATCGTTTATATACGCGTTGGCGTATTCCGGGTGGGGACATTTTAAAAATGCTAACTTTTTCCGGTTTTACTTTCTTTCTTGGGTTTGCAGCGGTTGAAATTATCGGATATTTTCTGGTGTCCCCTGAATTTTTAGAACAATCTTCGGGTGGGGTATCGTTCGGTATGAACGGATTGTTTATTGCATGTCTGTCTTTGATATTGGCATATTATGCGATGACAATCGCTTTTTGTGATAAAAATATCCGTACTGGACAAATCAAGTTTAAAATACCATCAATTGGAACAGCTTTGGTTCAAACATTATTGGGAATTATGGATGCCCTGTGCGCGGGGATGGTTTTGTATTTTTGTATTCGACCCTATGTTTCTGCGGAAGTAATGCCTTTTGGTATGTTCATAGGTTTATTCGTTGTTGCCATGGTTGCAGGTGTATTCAGCCAGGTTCCCGGTGGTATCGGTGTTTTTGAATCTATATTTATTGCTGCGTTACCAGACAATGTAGACAAAGCAAGTATTTTTGGCGCGCTGTTGGCATACAGAATAATATATTATGTTTTGCCGTTAATAGGTGTGGGCGGATTGTTCTTTGTTTATGAACGTTGGTTGCGCGCCCGCATGCGGCGTTGGCTGGAAGAGGCTAAACAAAAAATTCCGAAAATTCCATTACCGCATCATAAGTCAAAGGCTAATTTGGAAAAATAAAAAACTTGCCTTTGATAATTCCTTTTGATATCTTATGAAACGTTGTATAAAATGGGGTAAAAACGTGTTTGTGTTATCACTTTTTACAATGGTACGAGTCGCGCTGTTAATCATCATTGCGTGCATCCTTGGCATGGGCGTGGATGCCCCATGGGAACGTATCGCTGTCATTTCATACACCCGAAACACAAAAGGATTATTAAATGTCAAAAAAGATTTATGTAGATGGGGTCCATCCAGAAGAGACCCGGGTGGTGGTGGTGGATGCTGCCACGAACCGTGTGTCTGATTTTGACGTAGAAACAACCACAAAACCACAGATAAAGGGTAACATATATCTGGCCAAGGTTATACGTGTGGAACCGTCACTTCAGGCTGCTTTTGTTGATTATGGAACCGGGAAAAATGGTTTTTTGCCTTTTTCGGAAATTCATCCCGATTATTACCAGGTCACACCAGAACAAAAGAAAAAGTTAATGGAATTGGCGCATGCTAATATCGTTGATGACGACGATGATGTTGACGATGATGTTGGTGATGTTGCTGAATATGATGATTACAGTGCCGGCGAAGATAACAAAGAATTTATCAAACGTGCACATGAATTTAAAATCCAAGACGTTATCAAACCTAAACAAATTCTGTTAATCCAGGGCGTCAAAGAAGAACGTGGTCAAAAGGGTGCTTCGATGACAACATATTTGTCTTTGGCGGGTCGTTTTGCGGTTTTGATGCCTAATTCCAGAAAACGCAACAGTTATGGTATTTCAAAAAAGATATCTGATAAATCAGAACGTGCACGTCTGCGTGAAATTTTACACACCCTTAAAATACCAAAGGGTATGACAGTGGTGTTAAGAACTGCTGCTATGGATGCCAAAGCTGAAGATATCGCAAAAGATTATGATTATTTAACATCGCTTTGGAACGATATTCGTAAAACGACTTTGGAATCGATTGCGCCTGTGATAATTCATACAGAAGATTCCCTGTTACGTCGTGTTGTTCGTGATTTTATCGGTGATAAAAACGACATCATGTATGTCCAGGGTGACGAAGTTTTTGATGAAGTAAAATCTTATTTTCAACAAATGTATGGTCGTGCACCACGTAAACAATTGGTTCAATATAAAGATGCTGCGGTTCCATTGATGACCAAGGCTGGCGTTGAAAAACAATTAGAAGGTTTGCATGGTCCATACGTTGGGTTGCCATCCGGTGGTTCGATAGTTATCAATCAAACCGAAGCGATGGTAACAATCGACGTAAATTCGTCCCGCGCGATTAAAGAAAAAGATATTGAACAAACTGCGTTGAACACTAATTTAGAAGCCGCAGAAGAAATCGCACTTCAATTGCGTTTGCGTGATTTGGCTGGTATTATCGCCATAGATTTTATTGACATGGAAGATGAAAAAAACAATCGCAAACTGGAACAAAAAATGCGCGAAGTTATGAAACACGACCGTGCGCGGACCCAGGTTGCTAAAATCAACGCGTTCGGCGTTTTGATGTTGTCGCGCCAGCGTATGCGCAGCAGTTTTATTGAATCTTCGTATGTTGTCTGTCCGCATTGTATGGGTGCTGGTGTTGTCCCCAGTATTCAAACTGCGTCAATTATATTGTTCCGTCATTTACAGGAAAAATTATTGGCCAAAGCGGCACAAAAAATTATCATGACGGTTCCCAGTGACGTTGCGATTTATTTGTTAAATCAAAAACGTGCTGAATTGGCGGCTATGGAAAAAGAGTTTGGTACAGAAATAGTGATTGTTGGCGATGATAGTTTAATGAACATCGATCAATATTCAATACAACGTGTTGCGGCTGAAAATGTCAAAACGGACGATGTTTTGTCTGCACATGAACCATCGACTGATGCAAAAAAGAAAAATGCCCAACATACAGAGGCTAAACGTATCACATCAACAGCCCCGCGTCATCGTAACAACAGAAAAAACGCAAAGAATAAAAAATCTTTGTGGAAAAAATTGGTTGGCTAGTTTGATAATGTAAAAAAAAAGCCGTCTGGAATAAACCAGACGGCTTTTTTTTGAATTATAATCGTCCTATGCCAATTTCATCGGCAATTTTTGCTTCTTTGATTCTATCACGCAAAGGAACGATACCTTTGCTTTGTTTTTCTATCTTTAAATAATGTTTTTCTGCTATTGCATCAACGCGTTTTACTATTTGGGTAAAAGATTCTACGCTTTCCCGCAAAGGCACAAACATACCGGTCAATACGCGTTCCTCTTGTTTTGTTAAATCATCGGGGGTTTCTTCTAATAAATCAATAAATTCATCCAAAACCCGGATTTGTGCATCATACATCGGTTGAAGAACTTCGCCTAATTCGCCACCTTTGGTTAAATCATATTTCTGTAAATCGTGTTTAAGTTCGATAAATTGTCCCATCCAATCATCTTTAAAATCAAGATGCAAAGCCCCAGTATGTTTTTCAACTTATGTGCCTTGGCTTTCATTTTTGCAGTAATTTTCTGAAATTTTTGTGTTTTTTCTGTCATTTTTAATTCCTTTTGTTTTTTATATTTACCAAAAGGAATCGGCGGGACTTTGAACTCATCCGATTTTATAATAATAATAGTTTCTATTGGATTTTTTCCAGCATTTATTTTTTTAATATATCGCCCGATTTAATATATTCGGGTGAATCCTTTTTTGATTTCTTTTGTGCCAGTTTTGCATACTTTCTGGCGTTTTGCATATCGCCGTTCATTTTATGGAATTCAGCCATAGCCCAATCGGATTCACCATTTTCAGTCACACGTGCCAATATCCAATATGCCAATGGCGATGGTTCTGTTAATATAACACGTTTGCAAAATTCACGTGCTTGGTCTTTGTCGTCGTTTTTATTGCGTTCAGATAAAACTAACGCTAAAGCAGTTTCAATTTGTGGTGCATTTTCAGTCAAAGATAAACTTTTTTGATATGCATCAATACTATCGTCATAATGACCGTATTGAAATTCTATGTCCCCCAACAATTCATAAAAATAGGGTGATTTTGGATTGCGCTTTATCAATGTTTTGGTTCCGACTTTTGCGGCATCTAAATTCCCGGTTCTCATATTAGCAATTGCGCGTGCATAAATTGCCGCATCAGATTTGTTTTGATATGGATACATGGTCAACACATTTTTTTCAGTATCCAAATATCCCACTAATTTAGCACGCAAAATATCGTATTCCTGGTTTTCTTTTGCGATTTCTTTTTCAGACTTTGTTGGTATCTGTTTTAAATTTTTTATTTTTGTTTTTGCATTGTTTAATCGTTCATTTGTCAATGGGTGGTTAATCCTATTGGGGTTAATTCTGGTTTCAAATTCACCATGCATATCACGCATTTGTTCGAAAACCTGAATCAATCCATTTGGGTCTTGGTTTGCATCAACCATTAAATCAACCGCAAAATCGTCGGCGATACGTTCTTCGTCCCGGGTAAAAGATAACATAGATTGCTGTGCAATTCCGGTTGACCCCGCCAATACACCAACGCCAGCCGTTGGGTTGCCGCCTGCGACCATCAATCCAACCCCCAGTGCCTGGATAATCATTACACGCATCATTTCAGCACGTTGACGATCCGCCATTTGAACAGTATGCCCGCCAATAGTATGTCCCATTTCATGTGCGACTACGGCACGTAATGCGTTTGGTGTCTTGATTCTTTTAAGCAATCCGGTATAAATAAACACATCTTCGCCACCGCGCACAAAAGCATTAAAATCATCATCGCGAACAATGTATATTTTTAATCTTTCATTTGGGATTTTTGCAGCCTTTGCAACGGGCGTTATAATTTCAACAACTTTACGTTCTATTTCCGTATCGTTGATAAGTGTTGCCGCCCAAACATTAAATCCAACAAAACAAAGTAATAAAAAACATAGGATTTTTTTCATCTATGCCCCCGCAACGGTTGAACAATCAAAAATCAATCGCAAACTTTCCGCCCAAGATTCATTATTACTATTATTATTCATAGCAGCACTTTGCGCCAATTTGAATAAATCCCTATGTTCGCGATAATCAACAAAATGATATTGAATCCAGCCACTTTGTTTAGTTCCCAATAATTCGCCAACACCGCGCATCATTAAATCTTGTTCGGCAATCACAAAACCGTCGTCGGTTTCACACAAGATATCAAGCCTTTTTAATCCATCGCTTGTGATATTATTCCCATAAAGCAATATACAATATGATTGTTTATCACCGCGCCCCACACGTCCACGTAATTGGTGCAAAGCGGCCAGACCAAACCTTTCTGCATTTTCAATAACCATAATTGTGGCGGACGGAACATCAATTCCAACCTCTATCACCGTAGTCGATACTAAAACCCGCATATCGGATTCAGGATTTGCAAATTTTTCCATCACTTGGTCGCGTTCTTTTTTATCCATTTGTCCATGACAAAGCCCAGTATGTGGAAAATGTTTGGTTAATTCTTCAAACCGTGACTGCGCAGCGGTCATATCTGAAACTTCGGATTCCGTAACAAGTGGACAGACCCAAAAAATCTTTGCACCATTATTTATTTGTGGCGCGATACGTTCAATTAAATCATTGGTGCGCATCACAGAAATCTTGGACGTTTTAATAGGAATTCGTCCAATCGGTTTTTCGTTTATTATTGAAACATCCATATCACCATACACAGTCATAGAAAGTGTTCGTGGAATCGGTGTTGCCGACAAAGCCAAAACATCTGGATTGTTTCCTTTGTTACGCATAGCCGTACGTTGTGCAACACCAAAACGATGTTGTTCATCAATAACGATTAACCCTAAATCTTTGTATTCAACATCTTCTGAAAACAGAGCATGCGTTCCAATAGCGATTTTTGTGCGACCTGATTTCAAAGAAATTAACTTTTCGCGACGTATCACACCTTTGTCACGACCAGTCAATATTTCACAGACCAATCCTAATTTTTCACACATTGGCGCTAATTTAGCAAAATGTTGCTGGGCCAATGTGTCCGTTGGTGCCAATAATACAGATTGTGCACCAGTTTCCGCCATTTTTACCATCGCAGCCATCGCAACCATGGTTTTCCCAGAACCAACATCACCCTGAACCAATCTCATCATGGGAACATTTTTCTTAAAATCTGTAAAAATTTCATTTATTGTGCGCTGTTGAGCATTGGTCAGAGCAAACGGCAACAAATCATAAAATTTATTTATCAAATCATATTTCTTTACGCGCAACGGTCGTGTATTTTTTTGTTCCAATCGCGCACGACGATTGATAGCAATCGCACTTTGATGCGCAAACAATTCAGAATATGCCAGTTTCACAATGTATGTTGCATTTGGTGCCAAATCATCGTTTGTTTCTGGATAATGAACATGTTCCAGTGCGTCTAAAAATTCCAACATATTTTCATCAACTACATTTGCGTCAATGCGTTCATGTAATATCTTAAAAATTTGGTCGCGCACAGATGAAAAAGTTTTTTGACTTAACCCTTCGCCCGATGGATATATCGCCTGGTGTCGTGGAATCTTGGCAGCGTTTTCAGGTGTTTCAATAAATTCAGGATGATTTATAACGGCACCTGTTCGCGAATTGAAATCCAGTTTGCCACTGACTATGCGCCATTGACCGATAGGCAATTTTTCGGTCCAATAATCCAAAAAATTCACATTGAAAAATTGAATAGTTACGGGTGCTGCAAATTTATCAGCACATATAATTTGTGTGGGACGTCGATGTCCATGAAAATTTCCACCTTTCTTGTGTGATTTTACCATAACAGAAATAGTCACAGTATCACCGACTTTGGCAGACGTCACCGAATCCAATATTTCGCGTGGACGAACATACGACGGTATGTGCAGCAAAAAATCCAGAACACGCCGTCCGCCCAAAACATCATTAAATTTAGAAGCCAACACCGGTCCAACGCCGTGTATAAATTGCAAATCAGTATTAAAAAAATCAAAAACTTGTTTGTTCACATTGTAAATGTAACAAATTTTATATATTTTATTCAATAAAAAAACCAGTGGTTTACCACTGGTTTTTTTAACGGCGTTTTTGGTATTTTTGGTCTATATAGTTAAATTGTTGAGCCAATAATTGTTCATACGATGTATGTTTGAAACGTTTGGGGTGTTCAATCTTAACAAGTGCTGAAATATATTTATTATAAAAATATTTATTATCAAGATAAAAACTATCTGTATGCTCAGATTTACAAGCCAACAGATATTTTTTGCCATCCCGTGATAGCAAAAATTTCTCGCTAGTTTTTGGGTTATGTATTTCATATGTGACAGCCATTGGATTATCAATTTCGATAACGCAATCGTAACCCGATTTTTTGCAAATTTGTAAACCTGTATCTTGCCTACGAATGATATTGTATTCGTTGCGTTCATAACAATAAGCCAGACTATAAAGATAAGACATTTCTGAAATAAAAACACAAAACGACCCGCCTACCGTATCATAGGTGTTTATCTTTTCGGACAAGATATGTTTTTTTAATATTTTCACATTGTCTTGAATTCCTTGCAGATATAGGTCTTGTAATGTTTTTGAATCTTTTTTGTCTGGTTTTGCCGTTTTACCATTACAATAAAAGAACAAATCACCTGTTTTTTTGTTTTCCACTATTGTAATAAGTTTGTTTTCGGAAAAAAACGGTATTTGGTAATATTTTGCAAATTCGTTTTCGTTAAACCCTATAATTAGGGTGTTTGATATACAATAACGCAAAGCATTCAAAACATCGCCCAGTGTATATTCCATAGTATACCTCTTTTGTTAACTATCTTTTGATGAGAAGAGTGACACAAAAATTTTAAAATGTCAATATTTTTAATAACACAAACCGATTGGTGATAGTAATGTTATGCTCGACGATTTAATACGCTGATGACGACCTGTTTCACAGTATCTATTTCAGACGGATTGCTTTCTGCTATTAACAGCGTCAGCGCAAATAATGTTGAATTATCTATTAAAACTTGTTCTTGTGGCCCGTATAGCATATTATTCTTGTTCAAAAAATACAGGAAACAACTGGCACCAATACGTTTGTTGCCGTCAACAAAACTATGATTTTTAACAATAAAATATAGTAATGTAGCGGCCTTTTCTTCCAACGACGGATAAAGGTCGACCCCATCAAATGTTTGATAAATTTGACCAATTGAACTATAAAAACTGTCGTCTTTTGGTTTAGCAAAGACATCACTGGCAAAATCACCTTTCATCTGATTAACAACCGACAAAAATTCATCAGGTTTGATAATGACCGCTTTTGTTTTTGTTTTTCCTTTGATATCCAGTGTCTTGTGGTCAAAATCATCTAGCAAATTTAGCCCTTTGACAAAATCGTTCAGCACGCGTGAAACCTGTTGTGCCTGGTCCAGATTTTCAGTTTGAGACTCAATACTGCGCGTCATTAAATCGACTGTTTTCTGCAGCATCAATAATTTATTTCTTTGTTCTGAAATAACATTTTGATTCAAAACATAGCCCTGTAATAAATAATCTTTTAATGTCCGAGTCGCCCAAACACGAAATTTAGTAGCTGTCTTTGATTTCACCCGATATCCAACAGACAATATCATATCAAGATTATAATGTATTATTTGTCGCGAAATTTTGCGATTACCTTCGGTTTGAACTATTAAGAAATCCTTAATAGTTGAATTCTGTTCTAATTCACCTTCGTTATAAATATTTTTTATATGCATATTTATATTGGCAACAGTTGTGCCAAATAACTTAGCCATAGCATCTTGATTTAGCCAAACAGTGTCATCGTGGACTTTGACGCCAATTTGTGTTTCGCCGTCTGGGGTAGTATAAATTGCAATCTGATTATTTATTTCCATTGTTACCATATCCTTTTATTCGCAATTTAAGCAGAAAAAATCAGATTTTCAACAAATTGAATCAACCAACCGCCAAAATGGCGGTTGGTTTGGAGATAAAACGAAAAATTTATCTTTGTTTTTGTGCAAACGAATAATTCATCAACAAATGATTTGGATTATATGTATTATTCATAATAGCCAGCGTATCTTCAACAATGACTAATTCTTCATTTGTAGCAATCATAAAGATTTTGACTTTGGAATCAGGCGCACTTATGACCGCTTCGTCAACACCTTTGCGCGCCAAAGCGTTTTTGTTGGCTTCGCTGTCTAATTTTACACCCAATTCTTCCAATCCTGAACAGAATTTTTCACGCAAATAATCATCATTTTCGCCCACACCTGCGGTAAATACAATTGCATCCGTATGACCCAATTCAGCCATAAAAGCACCGATATATTTTTTGACATTATGAGTTTCAATATCAATCGCCAACTGGCAATCCGAATTTGTTTCGCGGTTTTCTTCGACATCGCGACGGTCTGCAAAACATTTAGTGATGCCCATCAACCCGGAATCTTTGTTCAAATGTTTGGTCATTTGTTCCGGTGTCAAATTCAATTTTTCCATAACATACAACAAAGCCGCCGCATCAACATCCCCTGGGCGTGTTCCCATAACCAAACCAGCAGTTGGTGTCATACCCAATGTTGTATCGACTGCGACACCTTTTTTGATTGCGACCCCGGATGCCCCGGAACCAATGTGCATAGTAATCAAATTGCACTGGTCGGCTGGCTTGCCCAACATAGCCGCAGCACGTTTAGAAACATACAAATGGCTTGTTCCATGGAAACCATATCTGCGCACCCCCAGATTTTTATACCATGCCTCTGGAATCGCATAGCGATACGAATATTCTGGCATAGTTTGCAAGAACGCAGTATCAAACACAGCAACCTGTTTTGCATTTGGCAATGTTTGACGTGCGCTTTCTATACCCATCAATGATGCCGGGATATGCAGTGGCATTAAATCCTTCCATTCGGCAATTGCGCGCATAACTTCGTCGTTTATTTCGACCGATGACGCAAACTTGGAACCACCCATAACAACACGATGACCAACACCGCCGATTTCATTCATATCAATAGATGCTTCGCGTAACATAAACAGAACAACATTTAATGCTTCGTTATGGTTTTTCATTTCCGCTACTTTTTTATCTTTTCTGCCGTCGGGGTATTTTTGGGTCAAGAAAGAATCCGGCAGACCAATTTTTTCAACATTTCCACCAACGACGACTTTTTTAGTATCTGCATCAAAAACCTGATATTTAAGAGATGAAGAACCACAATTCAAAGCAAGTATATACATATTTCTATCCTTTTTTTATTTCATTTTACGGCCAAAGAATAGCAAATCATTTTACGCGTTTCAATAATAAACTGTGAATTTTATTTTCCATTTTGTGTTGTCTATATTCGTTTTGGTTCCATTAGTTTTATGAAATACCCAAATTGTCTGATTATTCAGATATAAACGTGCATGCAAATGATTATTGGAAACATAAATGTTTGCACGTGGATATCCATAATCACCGATACCAAAGGCACATACTTCGTCGTCAATGCTATATCCGGCATCGGGATTTTGACATACCAAAACAATATTTGAAAACGCCGGCATTTGCCCCAAAACAAATTCGTAATCAATGAATACTGTATTAGTGATAGACTGCAAATTGCTGGATTCTGATTGAATATTAGTATTTGTTTGATATGTTGAAAATAGGGTGGTCCAAAAAGCAGAAGATACGGAATTAATATCAAAATCAGATAATTCGTCTTTGCGCGCCAGTGCAAATCCGCCAAGCGTTTCGCCATCATGCACGCGCAAAGTTTTCAATGTTGTATCAAAAGTTATTTCACCGCTTAATCCGGTGAAACTATCGTTTTGCGCAGTCGTTCCACGACGAACCTGTAAAATTCGTGTCATTATTTATCCTTTTGTTAAATTATATTTTGGAAAAGATTTTATAAACAAAAACGGTGCCATAAAACACCGTCCAGTTGCTGACAATTATATCACAAAACAACACAAAAATCAAGCCACTTGTTTTGTTTTCCAGTCTTCAAAAGACTTGTGCATTACGGCACGATTTTCTTCGTATCGTTTTTGAACCAGGTTGGTTCTGAACCCGAAAATGTTTTTCGTATGATGCGTATGCAGATAACGCCAGAACAGCATCAAAGATTCATATGTCTGACCGGCACCCGGTTTTTGCTCTTCCAAAGCCGCTATTTTTTGGTCATACGAATCAACGTGTTTTTGCAACTTTTCTTTTCTTTTATCAGAAAGTTCTGGATTGATTAACTGTTTTTCTAAACTTTGAATGTCAGTTCTCAAATCGTCCCGTTGGGCATCAGAAAATCCCTGTTCATTCATCCAGTCGTTCAATCTGTCGTATCTGGTTATCGCTTTATTTAACTCTTTTTGGGTTTCATCAATTTCTTTTTGTTTTTGGGCGCGTTCTTCCGGGGAAAGGGCGGGTCCATTAGTTAAAGCATCATACATTTCACCTATTTTTGTACGTAATGCATCACGTTCTTTCTTGGCTGCATCACGGTCGGCAAATTGCTGATCCATAATTCTAAGATTGCCCTGTTTTTCCCTTAAACTTGCCAACTTTTCATTTCTTGCATCTTTGTTAAGTCCGTTACCACTATATAATTTATTTTCAACGGCATCACGTTTTTGTTTGTCCGTTCTGTTGTCTCTGATACGTCTGATACCGTTTACTGCCCCGGCAACGGCATAACCACCAACGGTGAAAGCCAATTTTATTGTCTTGTCTGCCGCATTGGCAACACCGGACAAAACTTCGTTGCCCTTTATGCTTGGTAAATCACCAAATAATTTGAATTCAGTATTTTTTATCGCGTTCAGCGTGCGACCGTCAAAAAGACCGTATGACATGGCATGGATAACCTCCATCGCGACGCGGGCCTCTGCTTCTTTGCCGTCAAGTGCGGCTTTTTGCATCAAATTGTCCACCAATTCGTCTTGTTCTCTTTGATTACGCAAAGCTGCGGCAAACGCGGATGTTTTTGACAAATCCTTTAATGTTTTTGTCATCCAATCAAAATAATCGGCGGATTTTGGATTTTTGTTGTTTAATCTGCCCTTGATTGCATCGGCTTTGTCAATAAAAGCCTTTAAACCGTCGGTTGGGTTGATTCCTTCGGCGGTCATTGCGTCATAAATAGGCCTTGCTATGGTGGATAGCAGTCTATCACGGTGCATATTGGCAATTCTGTGTGCATAACTGTTATCGTACAGTTTTTTGCCAGTATCTACTATTTTTTCACGCAGGGTCTTTCTATCATCGTATTCCGGTTGAACAAAATCTTTTTCAGTAATTTTTCCGGTATAATCAGTCTTGGCAATCGCCTTTTCCAACTGTTCAGAAATCTTGGTTCTATCAAAACTTTTGAATACTTCGGCAACCTTGGGTTTGTCGTGCAATGTATTCAAAATTTTGCGATACGATTTCTTTAATTTTGTTCTATCCGAATCTTGTACGGTCTTTTGTGGATGTAACCCGCCCAGGATTTCATTAAAATCATACCCCCTAAGACTCGGTAAGCCACTACCAGCACTTGTAAATTCCCTGTTTATATTCATCAATGTATAAACAAAAGTTTCTATTTTTTCTTTATCTTCTGGATTATCGAATGCATTATCATGAATAGATTTTTGTAAAGCATTATATTCTTTAAGTCCCCCCATTTCCTGGACCATAGCGGCTTTTAAATCAGGATTTCTTTCGACAACTGACAGCAAATTGATAATATTTGTTCTGGTTGTAGAATCAACCTTTGTCAAAGAAAATACTTTATCTGATTCATCTCCAAAATATTCTTTTAAAAATGCGTTGGCGTCTTTGTTTTCTTCGAACGAAGATTTATTAGCAAACATTGCCTCAAATGTTTCACTCAATTTAAGGTACAACTCATCCCAATCGTCGTTGCTTAATTCGACAATAGCATCTGGTTCGGGCTTGTTATCAAATGGATGGGCTTGGTCAACCAAATCTTTCCACCAAGATTCCATATCACCACGAAACTCGCCACGCCAAGCAATTTTAACGAACTGTTTACGTACGGCCTCTGGCATCATATTAAAATGTCTTTGACGAAAATATAAATTTAAAAATTCTTTTAAAGTCATAGTATCACCTCTTGGTTAATGCTGTTGACCCATTTCAACAACCTTATTATAGTTCTTTTTTTAGAAAATTCAAGGTCTTCCGCGTTTTTTATTGCTTTTTATTATGCTTTTGTTCCTGTAAACAAATTATGTGGTGGGGTGTATAATTGCAACCATGATGTTTATGACTGTGATTTTAAAGATGATTCCGTATGTTTTATCCATCGTGGGCGGGGTATTTGTCTTTTATTTTTCCCAGAAATACGTGCATAGCGCGGGCTGGATAGATTTAATGGATAACGTTGCTGCATCGCTTTTGGCGATACCTTTGGTGTTTTTGTTTTATGATTATTCAAATTTTCTGGTGACACGGCGGGTGCACAAACACCAAAACGCCAGTTTAATAAATACTATCGATAGCCATTTATTTAAAATTTTGGCACAAATGAAAAATATAATCGGATTGCCACGCATAGAAGTCCCCATGCAAGATTTAAATTTGAACTATAAAAAATTAAATCTGGATAAAAAATATATTCGCGCAATTCGGAAACAGTTAAATCAAATGGAAGATTTACTTTACAAATCCGACAAAATAGACGTCTTGGATTCGCAACATACCCAGATTTTGTCGTTTATCACCCAGGAACTAAATCAAATACTAAACGAATGCAAATTTCATAATTCGCCACGGGAAATCGCGCGCTATATTGAAACCACACTATCCATGATAGATGATTGGTTTTCCGCAACGGGCTATACAACACGGAAAAAATTGCGCTCCGCAGAAAATTAAGTTATTAAAATCCAAACATATCATCACCAAAAAAACACCACCCAAAAAGGGTGGTCTTTCTTTGGTGGAGACACAGGGATTGTTTCGCTGTGCTTCACGCCCTTGGTTCGTTCGCTGTCGCTCATCGGCATACTTCCGTCTGCCTCTCACCTGCGGGTCGAACCCCTTCTTCGGGTTCGAATATTCATCTATATCAAAAATAAAAACACACCAAAATGGTGTGTCTTTATTTTTGGTGGAGACACAGGGATTCGAACCCTGGACCCACTGATTAAAAGTCAGTTGCTCTACCAACTGAGCTATGTCTCCAAAACTGAACATGCTTTAACAGCGTTCGGGGGCAATTTTGCCATATAAAAAAAAGAAAATCAAGCAAAAAATACGATTTTCAGTTTTTTTGACTGATTTTGATTGTTTTATTCGCAAAAATGGATTCAGGGGTGCATTTATTTTATGAATTGGAAAACAAAAGTTATTTTTTATGAACTCCTGAATCCATGTATAAATTATGTCAAAAAATGTTATGTATACCAATTAGTTTAAATGCCTAGGATTCAGTTCAGATGTTTACAAAGTTTTTTAACCATTGGAAAAAGAATAAAAATTTCCCCACCGGGGGGACCCCCCGCGCCGTTCCGGCCCTCTCCCCCAGTGGGGGCGAATTCCAGAGAGCTAATTCTCCCCCACCGGGGGCGAATTCCAGAGAGCTAATTCTCCCCCCGCGGGGGAGTGGCGCAACGCGCCGAGGGGGGTAAAATTCCCCGCCCGGGGCGAGGTGCCCGTAAGGGTGGGGGTGCCCGTAAGGGTGGGGCGGGTTGGTAAAGACCACCTCCCGGTCTTCGACCGGACTCCTCCACCGGAGGAGAACTTGCTCTCAGCCGAGAATTAAAAATTCTCCCCCAGTGGGGGAGTGCCGGCGGAGCCGGGAGGGGGGTATTAGTTCGTATACTCACTTAAATCCACACTATCATCATATACCGAATAAGTAACACCGTCATATTGTAATTTTAATTTACGTTCCGTCCCACGTGTCATTGGAACGTCCAGTGTTGTCATATTACCAAAATAATCAGCGGTGCCATCTTGGTCAATATCAACATGTAATGCGGGCGTTGTCTTTTTCACACTGTGTAAATAAACCACATTGTCGCCAATATGTAATATACGTCCGCATTGATTTGATGATGACATGCCGCTTGGGGCAAACAATCCCGCACCACATGAAACTATACCCTGGGGTACAGTTTCATTAAAGGTATACGTCCCGCCAACACAATAACTATCCACCGGACATATTACACAAGCAATTGCATTTGCAGGTAAATAATATCCCGGATTACATGTGTATTGATTTGGTTCATATGATGCACGTAATTTATTAAACATATTATCGGCACACATATTATTCAATGTTGTGGTGGAAATATTATTTATGGTTAATCCCTGGAAATTATCGGGGTTAAAATCAAACGTTCCACCACTGCACGACATACCGGTCGGACACGATTGACACCCCAAAGTATTTGCCGGTAAAAATTCACCCGATTGACAAGTGTATGAATTTGCGTCGTATATTGCACGATATTTATTTGTATCATCACATGTAAATTCTGCAAATGCGGATTGGGTAACCCAAAATGCAGAAAAAATCAAAAATAATCGTTTCATAATTTTTACCCCGCGTTAATTATTTGTGGAACCGTATAAACTCCTGCGCATAACGGCGGCGTTACGGACGTAGGCACCGCAGTCGCCCGCACAGAATGACTCGCAAGCGGAACGCGAACTGAGTGAGTAGAGGAACACCCAAAGCGAAGCCGCAGGCGGTTCATACAATATGCCACTGCCCGTCGGTTTTATCCCCTCTAACTTGCACCAACATTGAAGCGCGGTATCACCAATTGTCACTTCATCCGGCGTCCCAGCAACAGCATACGTACCGCCCGTAACACTGCATAATGACGTACCGTATACGGTGCCATAATCTAATATTGTCTTCCATTCCTGGGTAACCAGGTCGGAATAATTCGAATTTGAACATGTTTGAACAACACTAGCCGTCATTCCCGCATCCGCATCCAAATATCGACATGTTCCCACCAATGTTCGCGCATAATAACGACGACCGTTTATGTTGGTATCTATTGATGAAAAATCGTAAGGTGCAATCCAACGATTAAAAGTATATCCATATTTTGCGGGTGGTATTGGTGGGGTTATATCATCACCCGATTCGCATGTTGTAGTTTGATAAATTGTATCGTCAACATACCAATTTATTGTTTGTGCGATTGCCGTTGTACAGAATAAACCTGTGTATAAAATAAAAATTTTTTTCATTTCTTTCCTCTCTTTTTACTTGTTAAAAAAACAAAACCACCGAAAATCTTTGGTGGTTGGAGGTTCGAAACAATTCAAGTAGAAATTGTGCGCTTTATTCAATGTATTCAGCAACCCTCCAACCTATTTGGTTGGAGTTCTTAATTTCGTCCACTGGTAACAAAAACCATTGAACGCTACTTGATTTCGGGTTTCGACACCCCATCGGAAAAACACTCTCCGACGCTAGGAATTGTAATTAAAAACAAAAATTTGTGCAAGCATATTTTTATCGTTTCTGGATAGTTTGCTGTTTTGTTGTTTTTGTTTTCTTTTGTATCATCAATGTATGAAAACAATCAGTCCCACGATTTGTTCAATTGTTGCAATTGGTCCCGATAATGTTATCGGACGTGATGGGGTGATGCCGTGGTATTGTGCATCTGATTTTTATCATTTCAGAAAAACTACAACCCCATATCCATGTATATTCGGTCGTGTAACTTTTGAAAATTTACCGATAAAACCTTTGCCTGGTCGATTAAACATAGTATGCAGTTCGTCTTATAAAAACGAATTCGTAAAAGATGTTTTTTGTGCTTCATCGATTGAATCTGCAATTGATTATTGTGCCGGTTCTGACAAAGTTTTTATCTGTGGTGGGGTGGGGGTGTACAAATATGTATTTGATAAAGATTTAACGGATATATTATATATTTCAATTATAAAAAATCTAAATTTGTCACGTGATATCAAGAAAAATCCAGGGGCGTATTGCCGCTTTCCGATACAGGCCTCTGAATTTTTAAATTGCAAAAAATGGGCAAGTGAACGGATAATTTATCCTGACAAAGAATTACCAATTGATAAAAATAATACTGTCGCTGAATTTTATAAATGTGTTCGTGTTCGATAAATAATTTTTTGTAAAAACTTGATTTTGTCAATTTATGCTTTATAATCGCATTGACAAAGGGTTTGTATATGAAAATCAGTATTGATTTAGATAACGTAATATTTGATGTTCAGCCGTTATATAAAAAGGCGTTTAAAATCGTTGGCAAAAAGTATAAATTGCCTAATTATTACGATATATACAAATGCTATCCCAAAGAAATAGCCGACATTTTAATGGATTTATTTCAAAGTGATTACTTGTATCAAATGCCACTGGTTTATCCAAATATTCCAAAGGCGATTAATAATTTGTTGCAAAGACGGGATATGGAAATTTCTTTTGTTACGGAACGTGTGAAAAAGCAACCTGAAAAAACATTTCGTCAGTTACGCGACGCAGGGATACACTGTACATTATCCCAGGTTTATGATATGGACGGGTTTAAACCAGATATTTTGCAAACCATATCCCCAGATGTTCATTATGATGATTCACCAAATGTTGTATTGGGCTGTATTGAAAGACACATACCAGTTGTTATGATAAGTGGTGCCAAGACCCCATACAACCATCATCTTTGCGAAGTTGTTGAAAATTATAAGGGACTTTTGACCGCTTTACAATCAGAGGGTTTATATAACCCCAGACAATACGAATAATTTAACCAAAGGAAACTGCTGATGCCAGGTGATACTGAATACAAACACATTATCAAATTGTTTTACGCTCCGGCTAATACAGTTAAAATAATTGAAAACGGAAAAGAGGTAGAAGAACCGGGAATACAAATCCCCGGTGGTGTCTATGAAAAAATAATGGGTTCATATCTTTACAGGGGTCGACTTTGCCTTTATCAAGATGGCAATTGTTATAATTTAGATTCTTTGCCGGATAACTTCACTGTTTACGGTGATTTAAATTTATCAGGACTTAATTTACAAGTATTGCCAGATTTATCACCCGCGATGGTTTTGGGCACATTTAATTGTTCACGAAATTCTTTAAAAAATTTAAAAGGTTCACCAAAATATGCAAAAAAATATATTTGTTCGGTGAATTTTGAATTGACCAGCCTTTTGGGTGCAACCAAAACAGTGGACGAATTTGATTGTTCAACTTGTCCGCGTTTAAGAAGTTTAGAATCTATTCCGCATGCGCGCATTTATACGGTAAATGGTAATCCACAATTGACTTATGCACCATCAAAATCAAAGTTAGTTCAAAATGCGCCTGCTGGGGCACTGTTGTTTGACGCTTTGCCGGACGAGTTTGATACACTTAACGTCCAAGATGGCCCGGCAACCATTAACATCAAAGGCAAAAAGATAAAAATTATTGATATCAGCTATAATTTTCGTCGAAAAAATTTGATTGATATACCAGAAAATACGGAACAAGTCATGTACAACAACTGTACCAATCTGACCCAAGAAGCAATCAAAGAATACAACCAGCGTCGCAGAACGTATCTGGAATTACAAAGCCAGATGACGATAGAATTCTAATGTGGGCGCTTGTGAAATAAAAACGTGAAACGTGCCCCCGCATAACGACCAACAAAACGGCTTAAAAAGGCAGCCAATTTCCATTTTAATGCCCATATTGCAATTCGTCCGCCATGTTCACTTGTGCGTAAACAATGTGCAACAACCTTTCGCGGGTCTAACCCGTGCCACACCAGTTTGCGTTTGCCGTTGCTGGCGACATTTGCAAAATTAGTACTGACACTGCCCGGGCAAAGCGCGCATACACCAATACCACGGTCTTTTAATTCGGCAGCCAAAGCCATACTAAAAGACAACACGTATGATTTAGTTGCAGCATATACCGCAAAATTTCCCAACGGCATAAATGCCGCCAAACTAGCGACGTTAATTATACGACTGCCCCGTTTCATATATGGCAGGGCAATTCCGCAAAGCCCAGTTACCGTAGTGCAATTCAAATCAACCATAGCGGTTTCGCGATATGGGTCTGTTTCAATAAATGGACCATACGTTCCAAACCCAGCGTCATTTATTAACAAATCGATAACGAATTTTTCTTTTTCGTCTTTTAATAATTTTTCAACACGACGAATGCCGTCGTTACCCGATAAGTCCAAATCAAATGTTCGAATAGTAATATCCCGCCCCAGTTCTTTTTTTACCCTGGCTAAACCGTCACTATCATACGCCATAAGCCACATTTCAATATTCTTTGAATTTTGATTTTTTAAGACACGCGCGTGTACCTGGCGTGCAAATTCAGCACCCATCCCAGAACTAGCACCAGTAATAATAATTATATTTTTCATGGTAATCCTATCTTTTTTCTATATACGTTTGTAGTATCAAAAAAACAAAACTAAATCAATACAATATTTATTTACCAATAACTAAAAAAGCTATATACAAAGCATAAATAATAACAAATATTATTCCACCAAATCGTCCCAGACGTCGATTTTTGCAGGTAAATAACATTAACATAATGATAGCCATCAATGCTAAAAATCCGTCAAACATAAATGCAGAATTAAACGGTATTGGTAAAATAACTCCTGCTATGCCCAAAACGAATAAAATATTAAATATGTTGGAACCAATTATGTTGCCGATTGCTATATCTGATTGTTTTTTTAATGCTGCAATAACACATGTCACCAGTTCAGGAACACTGGTCCCAAAAGCAATGATTGTTAATCCAATTACACGTTCCGATACCCCAACATAACGCGCGATATTAACGGCGGAATCAACGGTTAAATTACTGCCCAAAACCAGAGCAATCAATCCCCCAAATACGTATAACGAAATTTTTAAACCACTGATTTGTTTTATTTCTATGTCTTGGTCTTTGTTTTTCTTGGACATAATGTATAAATACATAAGAAACATGATAAAAAGCCCCAACAAGACAATCGCGCAACCGCGTGAAATCATGCCAAATTTCATCCCCATCCAACATAATAATATCGTGATAAAAGCAACAAACGGCATTTCGTATGTCAAAGTATTTTTTTGCACTGTCAAAGGATAAATAATAGACGTTATCCCCAGAATTAAAAAAATGTTTGCTATGTTCGAACCGATAACGTTCCCGATAGCAATGGAATTAGAATTATGAATTGCAGAGATTATACTTATGAAAGCTTCGGGTGCGCTGGTTCCCATGGCGACAACAGTTAATCCGATTATTATTGGTGGAATACGCAATTTCCCAGCCAACGCAGAAGAACCATCTACAAAATAATCAGCCCCGCGTGTTAATAACACAAACCCAATTATCAATAACAAAACATCTAATAACATTTTAAAATCCTTTTATAAAAACTATAACATAATAAAAATAATTTTTCATAGACAAAAAATGTATTTGCCTTGTTATGATTTGTTTTTTGTGATAAAATTATCCGCAAAGGTGGAAAGTTATTGAAAGTTTATAAAACGGTTATATTTGGTCTTGTTGGGCTAATGTTTACACCGATGTGTCACTCTGATGATAATGGTGTGGTGTTGGCTGATTTATATGATATTTATCAAACTGTTCAATCCTTTTGTGGTGGAATTTCAGATGGTATATCGCATGTATCCGGAATTTCAAAAATAAATACAGTTGTCACGGCTGTGGGAACGGCTGCCGCTGGTGGTGCATTGTATGCCGGAATAAAAAAATCAGAAAAAGACGAAAAAATTGCCGATTTGTCCAAACGTATCTGTGATGTTGGTGGCTGTGACCCGGACAAAGTTGAAGCAATGACAGAACAGGAATTTTTTGACACAGTATTACCATTATTGGTCGAAATGATAGCAACTGGCGAAGAAGACAAAATCAATCAGATGACCAAATTAAAACGTGAACAAACCGCAGAAATTGAAAAATCAAAACGCTTGGGACATTGGCGGACCGGACTATTAGCTGGAACGGTCGGAACAAATGTGGCATCTGCTATAATTTCAGGCTTAAATAAAAATCAATCTGATTTGATACAGCAAATTTCCGCATGTAATGCGGCGGTGAATAAATTATCAGATACCTATAAATCGGCAATCGCAAACGGGGTAAGCCCCATTGAAAATCCGGTGATGCAACAGTTTCAAAATACTATCAATAATTGCGGAAATTTAAATATTGCGGACGTTGAAAAGATAGAAAAACGTATGGGAATTGTTATGGGGGCCAGTATTGCGGGTGTTGTAATTGGTGCGGTTGGAACCGGAACAAGTATAGCCGCCAACACAGATGCCGTTCGTAATGATAATACTGAATCTGGAAAAAAGAAGGAAAAGACTCTTAATACCGTATCAAATATCGCAGCGGGCGCAAATGTTATTACCGGTGGTGTTGAAACAGGTTTTAATGTTTCATTGATAGTATTAACCAAGAATTTAATGCGAACCGCCCAATTGTGTGAGGATGAACTATGGTAAAACATCTATTGTTTTTTACGTTGGTATTGGTGGCACCAAATGCGGTTTTTGGTGGTATCGGAAAAATAGATAAACGTGAATACGTTGATTGGAATACCGAACCATATAATAATTATGTCCGAATTTGTTCTGAGAATGGGTGCGGAACAGGTGAGTTTGTAAGTTACAGATATATTTTAACAAATAAACACGTGGCTGAATGTTGTGGAATAGCAGGGGATTCTGAATGTATGGTGTATACCAGTGACGGGAAAGGTGTTGCCGCAAAAGTTGTTGCTACTGGTGGTGGAATATCGCAGTGTAAATTTGATAACGGCAAAGATTTGGAAACTGGTTTGGATTGGAGTATCATAGAAATCCTTAATAAAGATTTTATAAAACAAAGAATTGTTGATAACAAAACTGGTTTTGATTCTTTTCTTACGTATAACGGCAATAATCTAAAGCGTGCTGGTTTTGGTGCGTTAAAAGTTTTAAATGATGATGATATAAAAAATATAAAAACGGCATACGAAATATGGTTCAAAGAAAAATATCCAGAATTTACAATGCAAAATATAGATTTAGAGCGAGATCAAAAATATGTTAAATCAAAACCAGATTTTTATAAAACATTCCTAGATAAATTCAAAGAAATTACAGGAAAAGATTTTGTTTATGAATATTTGTTTGATTCAACAAAATTAAAAGCGATAAATGATTGTGTGATTACAAAAACAACCAATAAGTCTTTTTCGCATACTTGTGATGGTTGGCATGGTGATTCAGGTAGCGCGATTTTGGATCCTTTAAACAGAATAATTGGATTAGATAATTGCGGATACTCTTACGTTGGAACAACACAGGTATCTAATTACGGTGTCCCAGTGACAGAGGAAATGAAAAAAACTTTATTTTTTTATATATCAAAAGACAATAAAACCGAAGAACCTGTTAGCCCAGATGTGCCGGAAAATCCAAATCCAGTGCCGGTTCCTCCTGTGTTGCCCGGTAATCGTGATGTCGGATTGGATTGTTTAAAATCTGATTTGCCACCACACGCGGTTTCTGGGCACTATATACAATCGGGCAGCAAAAAACTGGCTTGCAACAACGGTGGACATTGTTCATGTGCTGCGACCGTTTGTGAATCTGGGTATTATCTGGTTGTAAATGCAAAAGGGTGGTCCCAGGGTTGGTGTTATACTCGTCGGTGTCCCAGCGGACAGCACTTGAATATCATAGACAAAACAAAAACAGATACAAAATGTGTTGACGATTAAAAAAAATGTATTACAATTAAAACAAAGAGGTGTAAGATATGAAAAAGAACGATTTATTAAAAAAGACTACATTATTATTTATATTGATGTTTGCGGTGGTATCTTGTGGGGCAGAAGATAACAAAAATGAACCAAAGGGACGTGTTGAATATAATGTTTCTGATACGTTGCAAAAGCAGAATAAAAAAGAAACCGTCATCGTCAGCAAAGAAACTCAACAAGGTGCAACTAAAACAGGACATAAAGCAGGGCCAACAATATCAATTGAATATCATACCCCAGAAAGTTTGAAAAAATACGAAGATGATGTTGCGGCGTATCATGCAGCCCAAAAACAAATGCAAACTGGTACAATCGACAATAAAAATAATAACGGTCGATAGATATAATTTATCAGTGATGTTATCTTTTCAATTTAACCAGATATTGTTTTTTATCGGGTGATATACGATATGATTCAACGGATTTTTGGATGGTTTTATTATGTGTCCATAAATCCATTTTTTATTTTCCAATAAACAAACTATTTCATCCCAATTTTTTACTAGACCAGTTGCGAAATACCATGCACGCATCATATTGATATAATATTCATCAGTTTTAATATTTGCGACCATATCGGCATATTTTGAACTAAATTTATCGCCCAGATAAAAACGCATTAACAACCCAATCGCAAACCGCACAGTATAAATATGCTTTGATTTAATCCATTTTTCTATATACGGCAAAAGTTTATCAATATTTTTTGCAAAAATTTTGGGAACTAATTGATCACATGTTGCCCAATTATCAATATGCGGTAAAAATTTATCTATATAATTTATGCATGTTTCAAAATCGCGAATTTCAGATAAAATAAACGCATGAATTTGATTTTCTTCAAAATATTGATGCGGCAATTTGTTCAAGAATATATTTATATTATTGATATTTTTAGCGTATTTTCGTAATTCAGGTGTGCGAATCCCAATAATTTTTTTATCTGAAATATTGGGGATTAAATTGGCATTAAATTTTGCAAATTTTTCATCCCGCATACGAAATAAATCAGATATAATTTGATTATTCATACGTGTATAATGTCAAAACATATTAAAAATATCAACATATTATCGTGCGTGTTGTTAAATTTTTTATGTCTTTGATTGGAAAAAAACAACGATGTTTGTGACATGATTTTATATACACAAACCAACAATTAAATCAACGATTGTGTAATATTGACCCACCGACGGTTGGCATAAATAAAAAATCGCTAATTTCTGGATTTTTTGTTTTTATAAAAAAGTAAAAAAAACTGTTAATTTAATTGTTGGTTTGTGTAATAATACCATTGCATTAGGAATAAACGAATTTTAGGAGTTTTTTATGTCTGATTTTGTACCGTATTCCGAAAAACAACAAGTTTTGCCATCTGATATGTGGGAAGGTGAAGGTTTTCTGAATTATGATTGCAAGACAAACAAAGTATCAGCGGAATTTATGCGTGCAGTTGTTACACGTTTGTTGAAAATTGATAAAACGGGCAAAGATTTTGACATAAATGATTTTGAATTTCTGGTGTATGATAATGAACAACCAAATGCAGGGTTTATCTCTTCGGCACACACGCTGAATCACAAAAACGTTATAACGGTCAGTACAGGGATAACAAAATTATGTAAAACCGAAGATGAATTCGCTAGCATCTTGGCGCATGAATTGGGACATTTTACATACGATAAAATTTATGGTAAAAATAACAACACTATATTCCAGGAACGTTTTTCCGATTTGCATGCTTTGGATTTAATGATTGCCGGGGGATATAATCCTGTGGCTTATTCCAATGTTTGTGAAACAATGCGTCAATCTTCGGGTGGTTCGTGGTTTGATGTTCATGGATCCAGTATGGCCAGAAAAGAAGACGTGGATGCCTATTTAACAAAATTACACAAAGATCGTGGTGATTTTAAATCATCGACACCGACTGGATTGTGGAATAACTTTGTCAAAGTTATAAATAGTGGCAAAGATAAATATAAACCATATTTTACCCAACTTTTGGAATACACTTTCCCAAAAATTTCAAAAAATCCGTGGTATGTACCACCTGTTAATTTGATTTTTGATATGATTTTATTGGAAGCAAAGAACGGCAGGTTTAACAGTTATCAACGTGTCGAAGATATGTTGGAGTATATCGAAAATTACCCCGCAAAAAGCAAACGTGAAATACAAAGTACACAAAACTTTTTGGAACAGCTTATAAATTTACATAACCAGGATGCTACTCTTCGTGATTTTTTAGCCAATTATAAAATTGTTAGATTAAGCAAAGTATTGAAACAAAAATTTCGTGATAATAAACCGTTTAAAATTTTTCATCCAGTAAATGAAGGCTTGGATAAAATAGATGAATTTATGAAAACTCGCGATGTTGCACGTGTAAAAGAATTGGCTTTGGATTTATATCATGATGAAAAAAGGATTTTTAAAGTCAGTGATTTAAAGGATGTTTTTGGTAAACCAAGTGGTTTCAAAATGCCATCACGTGCCATGGCCAAGGGTCATACTATGCCGACCGATTGGTTGATTTCTATGGCGCAACAAATGGATGTTGAAACGCGATATATAATGGAAAATATAGTGTATGACATAGGTTTTGACTGTGGTTATAAGTGGATTACAGACAAAAGACTTGATGATAGTTGGAATCATAGTGCCAATTGGACTGGTAAGATTTTAGCAACAAATAAACGAGAGATAGACAATTTACAGGCACAACATAAACGTCGGGAAAAGTATAAAGAAAAACACTCTGATTTTAATGATTTTATATATGCGATAAACGTGTTGTATGAATTTGATATGGGAAAAATATCTGTGACCGAAGTGGTGAATAGACTTGCACAATACGGTAATCGACCGGGGGTGGGTGTGGGTTACCAGATTGATAGTGTATTATATTGGTTGCACGATAGAGTCAGACTGGTTGATTATAGGCATGAAAACAAATTTTTGAAATCTGAATTACGTGAATTAAATAATAACCCGGCATTTGCTGAAATATATATAAAACCATTTTTGGAAATGGTAAAAACGGCATTACACGATACGGCACCACAATTGGCAAATCAAATACAGTTGGATAATCCGCCGCATGGCAAAACTTGGTTTTCTTATTTACAGGACGTTTTATCAAAATATGTAAAATTAAAAGAAGATATATCAAACGGTGCACATGATGCGCGTGATTTATTAATGAATGCCGTTGTTCGTGCCGGCAGAAAGGTCGGAATGCAAGATTCAGAGGCATCAATCTGGAATGTATCTGCTGGACCGATTATGAAACATATATCCGGGATTTGTACAACAAGATTGCATAATATTCTTGTAAAATTTATACAATCTGCCGTTCAAGAGGGCGTATATTCCCAGCAAGATGCTGCTAAACTTTTATTTAGACAAATTTGGTTTGGTGCGGCAATTCGTTGGGATGATTTTACAGAAACCAAAATTATCAAAAATATGCGCAAATTGGAATATGAAACCGAACGAAAAATTGAAGATGATATGATTGAACGCTATTCCATTTATGCAGATAGAAAACAATGGATTGGTGACAATTATTCAAAAATCAACGAAGCATTAGACGAAGAAATCAAACAAAACACAGATTTACATAAAATACACAGGTTATTAACAGCATTCAACATGGTTGCCAAAACGGATGAAGAATTGATAAACGTTCTTTCTAAACCAATCCCCAGATTAAGTCACGAGTCACTCTATATACTGGAAACAAAGTTAAAAGAATATGCGTTTACATACTATATGCGAAAAAATCCGCCGATAAAAGATTTGTATCCAGTGTTATTTGCAATATGTTTTGATTATGAATCGAGATTTACGGACTATTTTGCAGATGAATTGGCGGATTACATAGAAAAAAATAATTTGATGCCAACCAATTTCCAGGGGATGTATGATTTGCATGCCGTTATGCAAAAATTGAATATTTTTTCAAAAGAAAAATCTAATCATAAAAAATTCTTGAATCCTTTGATTGCGACAATTGAAAAAATGCCACCCAAGTTCAGGGAAGAATATTCATGGAAATTGTTATCTGGGTTTTACTATTCTGATGACGATGAACACAGTGTTTTGAATCGTAAATCTGATGATATCGGAACCCCTTTGGCGCGTAATAAACTTTTGAAAATATATACAGATGTTGTTGCTCAACGGATTGGGCGTGATGATAACAGTGATGAATATTTTGCAAAAATTCAACAATTATCACAATTTATTAATGAAAAACATTTTTATGATAAATACAGAACAACAGATGGCAAATATTATGGGTCTAAACGCAACGGGATAACAAGAACAACCCAGGCAGAATTATACAGATTGCTTTCTGATAAAATTCAATCCCAAGAGCGTGTATCAAAATTTTTAGCAAATGATAAAAATGTGGTTTTTGCGGATGCTGATGCTCAGGCAAAAGATAAACTGGGACGTGGAATTGAAACTCTGTTGGATGAATTAAGTCATCACAAAAATGTGTCTATTTATACTATTGAATTTTTAAATAGAAAATTAACGGCAAAATCTATAGATGATTATCGCACAAAATGTGCACAAGATAGCGAATATGAAGGTGTGAACTCTGGAATAAAACCATCAATATTGGAAAATCTTTATAATACTTTTTGGGCTTCTGGATTAGAAATCCGCGCGGTTATAATGAATAAATTGCTAAATCGTGCATTTGAAACATTAGATGAAAAGATTAAATATGTATGCGATATGAATTTCGGCAAAGATAACAAATATCGTGCTGATGCAGAAATGATTTGCGATTGTGTCGTAAAATCATTTCAACCATACGAGCAAAATTTAATACTAGCAGCAATTGCATCTGCAGATGGAAACAAAGAAGAAGGCAAAAATTCATCACGCAGTGTTGGTGATGGTTTACGTATGTTTTTTGAAAATATGGGACCGGCTTGGGTGAAATTCGGCCAATTATTGTCTTATGTTCCTGACTTACCATCGGAAATTCGTCATGATTTGGCTAAATTAAAAGATAGGGCGGATATGCCAGCCCGTTGGGATGTTTATACGTGGTTGCACCAGGCATTGCCAAACGATTTATATAATCGCATAGAACGCGTTGAAGACATAGTTGGTGCGGGTTCTTTTTGGATGACCGCGATTGTTCTATTTAAAAATGAACGTGGCGAACCAGAACAGAAAGTAATACAGTTATTACGTCCGTATGCGGATGAACGCGCAGATTCTGGATTTAAAACTATTGAAATAGCAATAGAAAAACTGGCAAAACGCAATTCTGCTTATAAAATATTGCGAAACGTTGCACACCAGGCGCATGAATCTGCTAAATACGAAGTTGATGCCGACATTGGTAATAAACAGTATGAAAAAGCCAAAGATTTATATAGTGATATTCGTGTAAGTATCGAAGGCACGGAGTATACCCCACGTGTTGCAGATTGGCGTTATTATGGTGCTGGATATAAAATTATGGATTATGCGCCTGGCGCCACGTTGTCACGTGTCAATGTTGATGATAACGAACGCAGAAAAATGGCTTTGGCATATTTTACAATTGAAATGGTCAATTTGTTCAAAGGTGATGTGTGGGACATAGATAGACACCAGGGACAACAGAATTTTGATGTAATATCCCCAGCCAACGTGGACATAAATATTTATGATACTGGCGCGCAATTACCAAAGGCCCCCGATAATAAAAACAAAGTGTTATTAGCCAACATATTCTTTGGTTTGACCCAGGCTGTTCAATCTGGTAAATCCATAGATTCATATTTATTGCAAATTATAAAACGTCTGGATAGATTACAAAACAATTTAAATATGGATGTATCGTATGTATCTAATGTGCAAAAAGGGTTAATGGCATTGTCGGATATAATTGAATACCAAAAAGAAATAAAAGATACTGACGGTAATGTAATCCAGAAACGCAAAGCATTATCCGCGAATGATTTAAGATGCGCGATAATAGCAGTCTTACAAAACCCAAGCATAGATAAGTACATAAATGCTGTAATCAAGGGACGTGCTGTTGCTAGTAAAATTGTGCGCTTGCAAATCAAAGAATTAAAAGAATTGGCACATAGTTCCGAATTTGGTCCTGATAATCCCGTTAAAATAAAAATATTAACAAAGTCAGATAATTCGTCTAAATCTCGCCAAATGACAAAAGCAGATTTTGAAATTGCCACATTGGAAGATCCAGATGATAGTATACTTGGGATACAAAAAAAATACATAGACCAACAAAGTCGACAATAGTTTTTGCTGTGTTTTGAAAGCAGATTTGTTCTTTTAGGCTTGAATTTCAAAAATTTTGTCTTACAATTGAAGTCGAAAGCCGATAATCCACTAACAATGGGGAGGCGGAAGAAGAACGGTGGCAACTTGTTTTGCACTTACTAGAACTTCCCGGGATTGCCCGTCACAGCAAACGACTCTTTAATGGTATGGCGAACCCCAGCGAGAGTTAAAAAGGCGACATTGGCGACAATGTTGCGAAACAAGGTGGCACCGCGTTGGTGTCGTGTTTATCAAAATCGATATGCATGATATTTAACGTCCTTGTGTTCTTATTATAAGCAGTAATAACAAAACACAAAGGAGGTTAAAATGTCAATGATAAGAACGCATATCGCCGAAATTCCACAAAAAATTGGCGAAACTATAACTATCAAAGGTCACGCACAAACGTTGCGCATACAGTCCAGTATTGCGTTTATTGTTCTGCGTGATATAACAGGAACCGTTCAATGTGTTATTGAAAAGGGAACGGAGGCTTTTGAGAAAGTAAAAGAAATCACAACAGAATCTGTTATTTCGATAACGGGTAAAGTTGTTGCAACTAAAAGCACAGAATCTGGTTTTGAGATTCAAGTATCTGAAATCGAGATAATGTCGTTAGCCGAAGCAACACCGATTCCTGTGACACAAAAAGGTAGCACGGAAGTGACACCGGAAAAATCACAAGATTGGCGTTTCTTGTCACTGCGCAGTCCGCGTGGTGCAACGATAATGCGTGCCATATCTGCGATGACAGCCGGATATCATGAATATTTGGAAAAACAAGGATTTATTGAAATCCAGACACCAAAGATTATGGCAACACCGTCAGAATCCAGGGCTGAATTATTTAAAATAGAATATTTCGGTCAAACGGCATACCTGGCACAATCACCACAATTATTCAAACAAATGGCGATTGCATCGGGTCTGGAACGAGTGTTCGAAGTTGCACCGGCTTTTCGTGCTGATAAATCTTTTACGACACGTCATGCGACAGAATTCACATCTTTTGATGGTGAAATGGCATATATCGAAAGTTTTGAACAAGTAATGACAGAACTGGAACAAACAATTCGCTATATGTTGACGTCTATCAAAAAAACGTGTGGCAAAGAAATTGAAAAATATTTCGGTATTTCTGAATTTCAATTGAAAAAGCCAATCCCACGAATCACAATGGCAGAGGCCAAAGAAATCCTGCGTGAAATTGGGTGTGCATCTGAACAGCCGGACATCACAACCGCCGAAGAAAAAGCACTTGGCGATTATGTCAAAGAACACTTTGGTTCGGATTTTGTCTATGTCACAGAATGGCCATGGGAATCCAGACCTTTCTATCACAAAAAAGCGATAGACAAGCATGGACATGAAATATCGGTATCGGCTGACTTGCTGTACAAAGGCGTTGAAATTGTGACCTGCGCCCAACGTGAAGAATCCTATGCAAAACTGTGTGAACAGTTGCGTGGCAAAGGATTGCACCAAGAGGGCCTGCAATGGTACCTAGATTGTTTCCGCTATGGCATGCCGCCACATGGTGGTTGGGGAATGGGTGGCTCCCGATTTATAAAGCAGTTATTAGAGTTACCAACAATAAGGGAAGCTGTATTTCTGTTTCGCGGTCCATCCCGCCTGATGCCGTAAAGAAAGAAAAAATCTAAAACAAACCGCCCATTTTTGGGCGGTTTGTTTTTTAACCAAGCATATCATGCTGACAAAGATAAACAATAGGACTATGAAAATACTTGGTTGTCTAACCAAAAAACAAGTGTTTTTTACGATTCAAAGTTGCATTTTTAACTTTAATCTATAGTGGTTTTGATGGGTTTTACAGTTTCGTATAAACCATATGCAAAACGTAAAACAAACTGATAAAAAATAGAAAAGTCTCTAAAGCCTCTATCCGGGTATGATTTTACTGTAAATATCTACATTTTTTTGTTTTTATGCGTTTATGGGACGACTATTCCGTTGTTTTTAGAAAAAAGCAATAATTAACGATTCTGACAATAATATCTATCTGGTTTTATCTATAATCGGCAGACAAGACAAGTCCATTTTTGCATATCCGTCTTTGACCAACAGATCTTGCATATCTTTTTGATTCAAAATAGCCATATCCGATTGGTTTTGATATACTTTCTTAAAACCATTGGCCACGTTATAGCCATTTATCACTTGCAGACCGCCATTGCCGGCAACCATCAGCATCGGGATGGAATAAGCGACCTTGGTATGATTCCCCAGGTTCATGACAGTACGCCCATCGTTCCCCATGTATGCCAAGCCCATGGAATTTGATATAAATTCAGTTGTCAGTGTTTGATATAAATCATTATCAATTTTGGCAATCTTTCGCATCTGTGGCATACTGATAGTCAAATTGTAATTTTTATAAGATTCTTTGATTTGTTGCATTTTTTCAATAAAATCCAAAGCCATGCCATCATCGTTATCTATTCTGAATGTCAGCATTTGCCGTTCTTTCAAATCATCCGGAATATCCATTTTGCCGGTTGTGTAAACATTTCTTATGAACGAATACTGTTTGGCAATGTTATTAAACAGTGCCTTTTTATCATCTGGAATCAAGTTCGTATGATATACACATAATACAAAATCCTGGTTTGTTTGCTGGGCAAAAGATGGCAGTGTTATATTGCGAAAGATATTAAACCGGTCTGAAAAATATGGATCTTCATATAATTGCACCAAAGAACGCGAATTATTCGAATTCATAAAACTGTTTGGAATCGCATATCTGACCATACCAATTATCATAATAAAACCTTTTCAATGCTGGTTTCTATGATATAATACCCCAAATGGATGTAAAGAAAAAAGAGACTAGAATGATAGATTTTCATACGCACAGTAATGCTTCAGATGGGGCTTTGTCCCCAAGTAAATTGGTTAATATAGCCGCCAACAAAGGTTTGGAATACATTGCTTTAACAGATCACAATAATGTTGATGGATTGCGTATGGCGGCAAATGCAGCAGAGCAATGCGGTATCAATTTTATAAATGGCATAGAGTTCTCTTGTGAAAGAAATACGCATATTATTGGATTATTTCTAAAACGTTTTGATGAAATAAATAATAAAGCAATTATCCGTCGGGAATACATAGAACAATCATTAAAAAACTATGGTTATACCAAGGAAAAATATAAAACATTTATTAGTGCCAGGGACGCATTTATTAAAATGATGATTGTTAGCGGCAAAGCCCCAGATAAAACATTTGTTATCGAACACTTTTTGCAACCCCCGTTTGGATATGGCGAAGCAATAGATATGATTCATCGTGCCGGTGGTTTGGCGATATTGGCACACCCAAACAGGACAAAGGGTGTTGATAGCAATAATTTGCAGGAATTTATCCACGAGTTGAAACAATACGGAATCGATGGTATAGAGGTATATCAGTCGGGCCAAACAGACGAATATACAGATTTTGTTGCAGATTTGGCGCAAAAGAATGATTTACTGGCCAGTGGCGGTAGTGATTATCACAGCCCCAAAAAAACACCAGGGAACTTGGGATGTATGGCGATATTGATAATCGGAAAATGATACCCGTGGATATATTGGATAAACTTTTACAGAATAAAGACAGATATTTGTAAAACGTACTTTTGGGCATAACTATAAGATTAAGAAAGATGGTTTAAAATGTAGGCACCATTGTATGTCTCGGTTCCCATCAACAAAAGAATCATCTATAATTTTAATATGTTCAACACCAAGCGTTTTTAAATGTTTTATTTCAGATATAATATTTTCTATACTGCGACCGCGCCATTTTGGTGTTTGTGATAATTTAAAAAACGAATTTATACTGCAAAACGCACAATGCCCCGTACAACCATGTGCGGTTAATAGATGTACGGGTGTGCGTTTATCAATCGCCATTTGCATTGTGTCACGAACAGGGAAAGGCAAATCATCTAAACAATAAGAAATTTGCACTATATTATTATGAATATTTATATCGTTTTGTTTATAGCACAGTCCGTTAATATTTGTCTGATTTGTGTTTGTTTGCAATGCGTTTGCCAATTCGCATATTGCATCTTCGCCTTCGCCACGAATAACATAATCAAAACCAGAATCTAGAAATAAATCAGGACTAAAAGTAGGACCAAAACCACCCGCAACAAATTTAATGTCTTTGACTTTTTTTACCGCATTTACAGTTTTTACAGCTTGATCTATATTTGACTGATATGCAGAAATTCCAACAAAAATTGGGTTTGGTCCACTTAATATATTTTTTGCTAATTCATCCGGAGACCGACTGTTTACCTAAGCATCAAGAATTTTTACATTATAACCATTACTGTGCAAAACAGCGGACAAATACCCTAAACCCAGATTCTCTTCTGCCGTCCTGTGGCTGATTGGTGCTGGGGTTGCCAAAATAATAAAATTATTTTTGTTCTGCGTATTTTGCGATTTCATTTTTTAAACTGGGGTCTGCAGGTAAATCCGCAAATTCTGACGGATCTATCCATTTATAATCGGTGTGTTCGTTCGACAACTTCACATCTCCCCCCAAATATTTGGCCAACAAAGTAATTCCAACAGTTTGTCTTTCTTTTGCTGGCGTCATGAAAGACCATAAAGACCAAGGTCTGAATTCTATTTCTACATCTAATCCAGTTTCTTCAAAAACCTCGCGTTTTATACCATCTGTGGTTTTTTCACCATATTCAATTTTACCCCCAGGAATATCCCACAGTTCTGCAAATACATCTTCTTCGCAACTGCGTTTTAAAACCAAGATTTTTCCATCTTTGTGAATAATAGCTTTCAGAGCAACTTTAAATTCTGCCATTTTTACTCTCCAGTTATGTTGACACGCTGATACTACCGCATAAATTCATAAAATCAAGGTTTTTAGTAGATATTCTGTAGCGAATATGTAGATTTTCTATTTTTGACTGGTAATCAACCACAAAAACGCGAATAACTTAACAGACACACGGACAACGACGCCGGTTTTCTGCGGTTTTTAAGAGTTTTTTGTCGTGACATACGGATTGTTCCGTATGTTTGAGTATATTTTGTGTAAAAATGGTTATTTTTGACTTTTATAAACAATCTATATTTTATAAAAATTCTGCAGAAATCTGCGGTGTTCAGTAGATATGGTTTGCCTGAAAAAGTGACATACGGATTAACAGCAAGCCCGCAATTTGCCCGGATTTTCTTGGGTTGTAGCGTGTAAGACGCATAAATCAGCCACTTTTTCGCGTATAGCTGTGTAGCCACTGTGTAGCTGTTTTTTTATGTGTAGCCCCTGTGTAGCAAAAAAATTGCACTATCGTGTAGCCACATGTGCCAAAAACATACAAAAGAGAGAATGCATCAACCAACTTTTACGGAATATTTTTGATGGTTTTATCGCGACTAACGGACTAAATTTTGCTTTTTAATTTTTCAAAAAAAATATCAAATCCATTATACTCTATGTGTCGTCTTACTCGTTTGTTTACAGCAATAACTCTACCGGTTGGCATCTGTGTCGATAACCCAGCGTTGTATTCATGCCAATAAGACGATTTGTCTGTTTTGATCCCAAGTTTTTGTAAAGCTTCTTCTGCCAAATCGCCTATGGGAGCATTTGGTAGTACAACCCTATTATTAAAAGTACGAGTTTTTGCATATATACCGTATCCGATTTTTACCAATGTACCATCTTTTACTAACATGCGTAATGCACGCAGCATTTGATCATAGTCATATTCTGCAACAAGGTCATCAAAATCCCTTAAGATAAAAACGTTATCTTTTCGTCTTTTGATGCGTGATGCAGTTTTATCTAAAAGGGTCTTTTTATTCTTCATAGTGTGATCTTTTGTGTCAAAATACGACATTTTTATATAAAAAGCGAGATTTTTTATAGAAATACCATTAAAAACGACGAATTATTGCAAAAACAGTGTTAAAAATAACAAATAATTGCAAAAAGATGTTAAAAAGGGATTAAAAACGACAAAAATAGCAATAATCAAAAACAATAGAAATTCTTGCTAAAAATATGCGTATTTTTAGTTAAAAACGACAAATTATTGCAAAAAATAGAGTCAAAAACGACAAATTATTGCAAAATGCTCTTGAAAACACGTTAAAAATAACATAAAATTACAGTAAAGAGGTTTAAGTATGGTGATAGATAATTTACCAGAGGTGTTTTTATCAACGGGCGATGTGGCTTATAAGGTTTCTCGTCTATTGAAGGATGGTCAGGTAAAAAAATTGACCGGTAATTTGTATACTTCTAATGTCACAGACGATGTCAACAAGATTGTTTCTACTCGTTTATGGGAAATTGTTGGGTTGTTGTTTCCTGGTGCCATTATCTCAGATCGAACCGCTTTTTATATGGGACCAAATAAAGATCATGAAATATTTATCATTTCAGAAAAATCCAGACGACCGGTAAAAGTTGGCTCTTATACAATTTATCCTCGTCCTGGGGCGGCTGTTCAGCCATCTGATACACCTTTTATGGGAAATTTGTTTTTGGCTTCTAATGCTAGAAAATACTTAGAGAATATGAGGGTATCTCGTAACAAAGTTAGTATAGAACCTCGTTATTTATCTCAACAAGAAATAGAAGAAAAATTGGATCAATATATACGGGTTAATGGGGAGGCTGCATTAAATAAATTGCGTGACGATATGCGCACTTTATCTGCCACGTTAAAGTTGGAATCAGAGTTCAATAAAATAAATTCGATCATCAGTACGTTGTTAAGAACTCATACCTCAAGATTGAAATCTAATGTTGGTATTGCTCGCTCTATGGGTGAAGAATTTGATCCTGAACGTGTTGTGTTATTCACGGCGTTATATGAGGCACTTAGTTCAACCGCTCCGGTAATTCGTAAAACTGAACAGAACTTTTCTCCAGTTTTATGTTTTTATGAATCATATTTTTCTAATTATATTGAGGGAACTAAATTTGCTGTTTCTGAAGCACAGGATATAGTTTTTAATAATAAAATACCCGCATCTCGGCCCGATGATGCACATGATATAGCTGGAACGTATGCTGTTATTTCTAGCGAACATGATATGTTGCGTACACCAAAGAATTTTGATGACTTTATTGACATATTAAAAAAAAGGCATGCACGTATAATGGAAGGGAGACCAGAAAAAGAACCCGGAAAATTTAAAACATTATTAAACCAGGCCGGATCCACAGTATTTGTTGAACCAAATCTTGTTGTCGGAACTTTAAAACAAGCTTTTGAATTGTATTCAAGGTTGGATACAGCCTTTGCGCGTGCTGTGTTTATGATGTGTGCAATAGCAGAAGTTCATCCTTTTAATGATGGGAATGGGCGTATATCAAGAATTATGATGAATTCAGAACTTGTTGCAAACAACGAATCTCGTATAATAATACCAACAATTTATCGTTCGAATTACTTGATGGCATTGAAAGGTTTCTCTCATAACAAAATTACTGATTCTATAATAAAGACGATGGATTTTGCTCAAAAATATACTAGTCAAATAGATTGGACTGATTTGCGCACAGCTACTGATATATTACAATCAACAAATGCGTTTGTTGAGGACGCTGAAAATACTACGGCATTATTAAGATTGCCGAAATAGTTTTTTAATAATTTATTGATGTCCAATAATGAATATTTTGATAGAAAAATATATGCATTTTTCTATAAAAATCGATTCGTTTGAAAATGGTGATTTTTGGGTCGGGTGCCGTCGATGAGGGGGAGCAAAAAAGTTTGACCAAAGTGCATTTTTATATGCTTTGATATGCTTTTGATACATTATGATACAATTTCATTGCTAAAAAAAGTGTGTTTTTCTGCGGCTTTTACAAGACTTTTATTTTTTAGCATGCTATAATTTGCATGTAAGGATATCAAAAATTGCTGTGATTTTAGATGATACTTTACGGCGTTTTTTGAACCGGACAAAACCATCAAAACCCAAAGGAGAAAAACATGGAACATGAGTTCTTGAATTATGGGGGGATGGAGAGAGAACCAAACTATAAACTTATAAATATAAAGGAAGATGTTTTGAAAGACAGGCTGCTTACACCAAGAGAGACAGCAGCATATCTTGGATCGTCTGTTTCGGCATTAAGCCAATATCGTGCGCTGGGTATTGGGCCTTTGTACTTCAAAATCGGCAAAATGGTGCGGTATCGCATATCAGATATAGATAAATGGCTGGAAGATAAGAAAAACGGTGGGAAATAGTTGTTTCTACTGGATATTCCGTAGTTATCGTGCATTGTTGTGTAGCTGTAACAAAGGAGTACACATATGGCAGAACAATGGAAATGTTATACTAAACCGTTTCGGGATACATGG
>Ga0265298_10000856_pt1 | contig 45277 bp, 40 predicted proteins | sample AusTroGonzalo_MG_3_FD_193486 | JGI IMG/M metagenome (GOLD analysis project Ga0265298, IMG submission 193486) | Bovine rumen microbial communities from tropical cattle in Woodstock, Queensland, Australia - Gonzalo_01 | ecosystem: Host-associated > Mammals > Digestive system > Stomach > Rumen ...
TCCCATTAGAAAGAAATTACGAAAACGATACATTTGAAAAGACTTACTATCTTGCACAAGTTGATTTGAGCAAATTGATTAAAGACACATCACAGATTGGACAACTTTATAGTAATATCCTTGATGATGATAAAGCTCTTATTTACAAGTCAACTGTAAAGTTTGAAATTTATAATGAAAAGACATACACTGTGACTGCACAGGTATTTGTTGATAAAAAGGCTAATCAAGTAACACACGAGATGCAGTTCTTGACTGATGACGCAAAGAAAAAGTTTGAGTCAATCGGTGTAGGTTCAAGAGTACGTGGCCCAGGAATTGGAAACGCTTATGTCACATCATTAGGCAACAACTCATTGACATTGAATACATCAATCCCTAAAGGTGGCTACTTGACATATCACTTTGAATGCCCAGTCACAACAACACCTAATGAAGTTAAAGATGACCCATTCAATTACAAAAGAGTAATGAATGACTTGGGTATTTATGATAAGGTTTCTTTCTTTGACCACGGTGTATATGGCACAAAAGAATGGCCTGATGTTTCAGCTGTTGTATTTGACGGTGACTTAAGAGATAAACAAATTCTCAATCCTAAGACTTTCCGTCAGGTAGTTAAATACCTTTACGGTGATAAGCTTGGCAGTGACCCTAATGAATACTTGACTCCTTCAATCGCAAAATACACAAGAGATGTATTTGTTGATATTAAGGCAGACAAGTTGATTAGTGCAAAGAACTACAACGGACACACTGAAAACTTGATGAATGTTGATTGGCTTGACTACATTCAAAACAATAACGAACTTGCTCTCGCAAAAGAAAATATAAACGTTGGCGCAAATGTTATCTTGAACACTGACTTGTCAGGCTATGCATCTTTGATTAAGAACTCTGATTACACAGATGAAAAGTTGAAGACATTGTTCCAAACAAATAACTGGGACGATACAACAATTCCTGCTTATGTTCAGATTGGTACTGGCGGTAAGAATTATAAATCTTACTTCAAATTGATGTCAGATATTTTCTATCCTAACGTTTATGGTGCAACATTCTGGGATCATCAGATTGAGCCAACAAAAGGTGGAAATCCTGAAGATACAATTGACGACTGGAGAACTGTTGGTGAAACAAAGTTGAAGAAAAGATCAACTTACTCAAAAGTAAATACTTTGGCAGACGCTTCTTCAGTTTATCATACATACGAAAATATCGACAACCCAATATTTGAAATTCCTCTTAATGAATATAACATCCAATTGAAGACTTTCCAAAACGGTAAGACTTACACAATCATCGATGCTTTGTTCTATGAACAGGGATTCAAAAATATTACAAAGAAAAACGAGTTGAAGATTTCAAAAGCTGATGAGTTGTATTCAAACTTCATCGATGCTTATCCTATCGTTTCTGACCTTAAAGATTCTATCGCTGACGGTATTCAGTACTACTATTTTGCAGACGGTTCAAAATACGGTGAGAACAAAGCTGACCTTTGGTTTACAAAAGACCTTGAAGCATCAGGTATAACACAAGAAACCGCTGATAGAGACAGTAAGAAGTTCAACAGATACACAAGATATGATATTTATAATGGTGGTGTATTCGGCGCTCAATTGTATCACTTTAATACAATCTTCTATGACATCTTAGGTGCAGGTCTTTTCTCAGATGTTAATTACAGCAAGCTTTATAATGATGCTTATGTGGCAGATAATAAAGATGACCGTATTGCAAACTTCTTAGGTATAGACCACAATGAAATATTAAGAAGATTGTTGATGCTTAAAGCTTTTTATAGCAGCAGCAGTGCAAACATCGAAAAGGCACTTAGATACAAAGCTTACATTATTCGCAATGTTCAAATATTCAAAACAGAAGATGAAGCAAGAGCAGTCTTGAAAGACAGCGAAGGCCATTTCATTGGAAAGAATGTGACAGAAGTTCAAATCGACGATAAAGTAAATGGCGAATACGTTATTACAGGTGATGGTACTGAGTTTATTCTTGATGATTCTTGGAACGGCCCATTTGAAAACAGATTGATTTTGTTCTCTTATATAAAAGGTAATTGGGATACGCTTAAGGCTGATGGAAAACCTGCAACAGAGTTTGACCAAATAGACCAAAACGGAGTAGGACTTGAAGAGAAAGATGAACTTAATGATAAGCTTCCTGATTTCTTCGGTCTTAAGTCTTATGATACACTTGGTCTTTTCTGGAATGGAAGCGCAGCTGAACTTATCAATGTTCATAAGAATTACACAATTTGTACTACTGATGCAATCAAACCTCTTCCTCTTATCACAAAAACAGAAGAGAACTTGTACTATGGATATTTCAATCGTCCAATCTTCTCTGTGTACAGTAAGTTGCGTATTACACAGAAACAGGACCTCTCACAGAGCAGTGGCGAAGAAACAACTTGGCTTGCAGTAAGTCACGACTTGGAAGGCTGGGAAATGGATTTGGGTAATTCATTTATCAATTACTCATACATCATTTTCAACATTATTAAGTTGCCTAGAAAATATATTGCAAACGGTTCTTATGACATTAACTTGTTTATGGACCCACAATTCATTGGTAAGGGCTATAAGTTTAATGATTACATCAATGGCAATAAGAAGAACGAAATTGAATTTAATATCTCACAGTCAGCTATCAGATACGATAGAGACAACAATGTGTTCTACACAATCGCTGCACCTGTTGTAGGCAGCGGAGATAGTGAAACATTTGCATCAGAGAATGAAAAGATTGCAATTAAGTTTGAGGAACAGAAGTACTTTAAAGATTTGAAGTTCTTGTTCGGAACTTATCAAACAAGCAATACACAGTTTGAAGGTTCAACTGATATTACAAAAGAAGCATACATTAAAGGTGTTGCTTTACAACCTTTCAGTATCTCTGACCTCTCAACATCTGATAAGTTTGTATCTATTCAGGAAGTTGACCTCCGTTCAATTTACACACCTCTTTTGAACTCAAGAGTATTTGAAGGTACAAAAGAATTTAAGGGTGAAGTTTACGGTATCACAGATAAAGGTGAATATTTCGTATCAGGAAAAAGAACACAACCTTTCTCAAGAATATATGACAAAGATGTCACAACAACTTTGAACGACATTCTTCCTTGTCGTATTGATACTGAAGGTAATATAATTAAGTTGCCTGCGTACGAAGATGTAGGTGTAAACTTTGATGACCCAGAGACAGATCTTGTTGCTCCTACATATGAAAACGTATCACTCAGAAAATCAATCGACCCAAGATATATTGTTTCAGACGTACCTGAGTTTAAGTACTATAAAAACCTCTTGGTGTTTGAAGGTCTTATCAACCTTAAGAAACCTAACGCAATCGAGTCTCCTGTAGACGACCCATCAACATTCAACCTTGTTCTTCAAATGTTGAACGCAGGTGACTCTGTTGAAGGCGCTGTATGTCTTTCAGGTGGTGGATATGCAACTCATACAATCACAACAAACATTGAGCAAAAGGCATTGTTCGTTGCAGTAAACGGAAGCAATGTTGAAGTTATTACTCCAGCAGGTATTTATGAAAACGATGAGCCTATCAATTTTGATGCAGTAAACAATGCAACATTCAGCAAAGTTGAAGGTATTCCTGAACTTGAAGGTGCAGTCACAAATGTTATCTGGGACGAAGACCTTAATGCATTTGTTGCAACTCTTGGAAGAAACCCATCAATCGGACCAAATGAAACTGATGACTTCGGTCTTATGTATTACAAATCATCAGTTGCAGTTCAACTTACTCCTGTACCTGCAGGTGAAAAGCCTGTTGAAGTTTATGCATCATTGTTTGATACAAACGTTGCAGACAGCTTCAGACAAAGAGACGATGGCATTTATGTTTGGAACGACCTTGCTCACGGTATTCCTGTAGGAAAGATTACTGATGGCGATAACATCATTGAAACAGAATTGGTAAATCCTAATGATGTTGCATTCCGTATTTACAGAAGCAATCCTAATGATGAAGGTTCTACAGGTAATGAAGATGCACTTTACGGTATAGGTAATTTAGGCAACGGAAATCACCTTGTAATGAGAGAAGGTCCTTACATTCCTAGAGAGCCTAGAGAAGGTGAAATGATTCACCGTTCATTGTTCTCAGCAGATGATATTGACATTGCTCTTATGGAAGATTTCATCTTCATCAAGTCAAAGAACTATCTTGTTGATAGCGACAATAATTATACTCGTAAACTTTCAGAGAAGAGACACTGGAAGGCAACAAAGTTGCCTGAGACTTTGGACAACACAGAGCTCTTCTTGAAGTCACATACTCTTACAGGTTCAAACTCTGTATATGAATATGTTAAAAAGGTTTATAAAACATTTGCAGGTTGGGCATTTGACGATGAGTCAATACTCAATGGTGAGACTGATGGTTCAGTGACATTCGCAGGTATTGAACTTGAGAACGCTTACTCTCGCGATGACCTTGATTATTTCAGAAATGCAGTTAAGGATTATATGGATAATCATTTCCTTGACTACAATGCATTCAAAGCAAAATGTAAATACTTTGATGAGAACGGCGCGGTTGAAAGTGTCACAGCTGAAGATGTCACAATCACAATCGACTCTTCAAACTATACAAGTGTTGAAACAGCAATCACAAGAGTTGAGTGTGACACAGGCCTTCCTTTGGATGCTAACTTCAGAATTGATACTGACGCAAGTTATAAGATTGAAGGTTCAACACTTGACTTTGTAATTCAGTCAAAGAAGTCTCAAAATTATATCAACTTTGATGAGATGTATTATCAATATGCAACTATTGTAATGAAGTACCTCATCGGTGAAATTGTATCTGAGAACTTTGGTACAACTTGTATCACTGACATCAATTCTTCAGGAAACAGATTCTTCTTTAAGACATTCTATGATGACTTCTTCTACATTGATAAAGACAAACTTTACAAGTATGAAGACTTCAGCAATATGATAAACTGGAACGTTGCTTTAATGCCTGCAGGAACTTACTTAAGAGGTTCTTACGCAAAGACAATAAACAATTTCCACACAGTCACAATTAAGAGTCCTACTACAGGTGATGATGTTCTTATTCCTGTAAGTGCAAAGACAATGCCTATTAAGTTCTTCCGCCTCAAAACAGATATGTATGTTGCTCCTGATGGAAAACATATCTTCTTTGGTGGTTGCACAGTTCCTTACCCAGATATTTTGAATGCAGTTAACTTAGCAGGCGGTGATGAAAGCGACTTTATAGAAAATAGATTGTTGCAAGCAAACTTAAAAGCTTGGATGAACGATAAAGAAAACACAGGTACTGCACCTATGATTTTGTATTCAGACGATGCAGGAAAGACATTCAAGATTCTTCCTATCAAGCAGTTTGTTGATAGCAGCTTGTTCTCAAATGACAACTTTGAGGTTGCATCTTTCAAAGAATACGATGATAAGTTGCTTGCATTTGTAAAGAAGTCAAGTGGCGGATTTGAGTCAAGTCAGATTGTAATTTCATTCAGCAGCGCTACAGGTGATGTTGATACAGAAGCAACTCTTTATAAGCCAATGGCAATTGCTGATAACGGCAATATCCATTCAACACCTGCAGGAGACGGTACTCTTACTTGGTCTGACGGTGCACTTGGTTTCGGTGTTGACATCGACGCTTCAGAGATGAATGGTTCGGGTACATTGAACTTTGACTGGACAGGTACAAACTCATTGACAATTCCAGCAGGACTTGTAGTAAAGAGTGCAACATCAAATGCAGTTCTCTTAAATAAAGGATTTGCTTCAGGCAACTTAGCAGGTGGCAAGTTAAGAGCATTGTTTGCAATTTCAACAAAGATGGACATTCCTCAGCAAGCACAGTTCTTATCATCAGACCAATTGAAGTTGAATGAGTATAAGAACCGCACAACAGGACTCTTCAAAGTTCCTACAACAAAACTTGTTCACAACGATGCTTTGGCAAACCGTATTTACTCATCAAGATACTTGAGCGCAATTGATACTCAAGATAAGGATGCAATCGGTTATCCTAGAGTTGATGAAGATGTAAACCATACATATTATGAATACAACATTGATGAGAATGGCGTAATAGGCGATGTTAAGCCTCTTAAGAACACATTTGGAAATGAAATCAAATTGTGTACTGATGACGGTAGTAAATATGTATTTGACAATATCGAAGTTGAAGAAGGAACTCGTGTGACACCTTCAATGCCTCAATCTTTGGAAGATATGATTGATGCTGACATTGATGTTATGTTTGCAAAAACTGCAGGTAAGAATAAAGTATCTGCTAAAGATGCATTGTCAAATGTTTCAACAATGGACATCGACGATGAGTTGACATTCAAGAAAGTTGATGGTGAGCTTACTGATGAACGCTACTCTTATACACTTAGAGCATTCGACATAAATGAAAACACTGCACTTATCAAACCTGAGTACAACCCTCTTGATGTTGCCGACATCTTGTCTTGTAAAGTTGACTTTACAACAGACGAAGCAACAACAAAAGCAAAAGCTGAAGAGATTGTATTTGGTAAAGATAGTGATAACCCAGATGAGATTGTTCAGCCTCTTGAAGAAGCTTCTGCACTCAAGACATTTATTGAAAATGTTGAAGGCGTATGGGGTTCAACAGATAACAAGTTCTCTGCATTCAATGTTCGCTTTGAATTGAGAAAGATTGCTGAGACAAAAGAAACAGTAGTTGAAAACGAACAAGAAGTTGAAAAGACAAAAGATATTACTTACGGCTTATATGACAATAAGTATGGCTGTTATGTTCTCAAAACTCGCCGCTACATTGACGGTTTGTTCATTGTGCCTTACACATTCTATAACGGCGGAAGTGGTATCTCAATCGTAGCTGACCCAACAATTGAATATAAGAACAATGGCGATGCAAATGTTGCAACAATGATTGGTGACGGTCGCCACTCTTCAGGTATTTATTATCACCCAATGGGATACGGTGGATTGAGAAACAATACATCAATCACAGATCGCACACCTTGGGATAGAGACCCAGCTGCATTTGAAAATAGATTGCTTAAGAACTCTCTTGGTAATTATGTTTACTTGACAGACGGTATGGGTAATTTGATTGATGTTTACAACTCAATTAAGATTGCTGACGGTACAGAATGCATCCATTATGATGACTTCTTGAATGTAGGTTATAATTTTGTTAAGCACGGTAAGACTCTTGAAGAATGTTATGCTGAAGGACACGAAGCTAAGTTCTTCAAACTTTACAAGCTTAACGAAACTGATTTCCGTATCGTTCCTTCTTTGACAAAAGTTAAGGCAGGTTCACGTCTTAAATTAAGAGCATATAACAATGCCGCAGCTTGTTGGTTTGACACACAGTTAGATCACGCACCATTATATGATGAGAATGGAAACGAAGCAGGCGCAATAAGCGTAGAAACAAACGGAAATGCAACTATTGAAAGCATTTCTGCTCCAAAAGTACATTTTGAAATGCCTATAAAATTCTCTTATGAAAAGAGCGATGGTCATTTTGAAAATGAGCCTGATAGTGTTGTATTTGAGTTTGAGCAAGAAGACAATAATGTTCACGCTTATGCAGATGTTATTGATGAAACACCTATTATATTCCATAAGTCAGATAATGGCTATATGGCAATTACTGATGTTGGTGTAAACGGTACAATCACAGCAACTTATAAGTTTAATGTATACGTTGGCCAAGATGGACATAAATTGGAAGATGACGATGACGGCAACCTTAAATGCAACATCACAAGTGCTAACTTAAAGTATAATACAGAAGAAGGATGCTTCAACCTTGACCTTACTTTAGGTATGAGTGAGTTTAAGGATGTTGTAATTACTTACAATGGCGTTGAATTATATAAGCTCCCAATCTTTGCAATTGATGATGAAATCTTCTTGCTTAAGAAAGGTGAAGGCTATGAATATTATGTAGGTGATGCTAAGTTAGGTCCTGAGTTTAATTCTTTCAGAAACAACATCGGAAACTTTGATTATGAAGTAATTGATGAAGGAAGCTTACCTCTTACTTACGGTATGGAAATGCTTGCAGGTATTGAAAATGGCGAAATTATTATCGGTCTTAAAGGCAAGTCAATTTCAAAAGCTCCTAAGTATAAGAACTTCAGTGACTTAATCTATTACGAAGGTGTATTCATTTACAAAGATATTATTTATTCTCAAAATGATGAGGCTGATAAAAAGGACGGTATAGGAAGCTGCATCAAAGCTATGAAGATTGAAAGTGTTGCATCTGACAATTCTTCATTCAAATTGCAAAGCCCACTTAGCGGTGACCTTGCAAAATACAATGATGATAAAGAACACTATTTCTTGTATAGAATTCTAACAATCGCTCATCAGACAACAAAGCCTGAGAATATGAACGACAAAGACCATTACTATTTGTTGGACTTGAATGAAATGACAACTTACCCACCTGACAGAGTTTGGTTCAACCCTAAGGGTTCTCCTAAGCCTCCTGTAAAAGTAGGTAATGAAATCTTCAATAGTGAAAACAACTATGCTTACTATGACGAAGAATATATCAATGCAAACGATTATAAGATTCGTCTTTGTAATGAAGAAGGCCGTTATGTAAATTACGACACAGACGGAAATGAGTACTGCCTCGATAATGGTGACGGTGATTGTTCTAAATATGTTTACACAGGCTTCGATGGAAGATATGTTTCTCCTAAACCTGTAAACGCAACTTGTCAGGAATGGTATAAGAATAACATTTGGTCTAAGAACAAAGAGGTTAACCCACTTTGGCAGATTATCAATGTTAAATCAAATATCAAGAACAAGAGATGGGTTCAGAGCGTAACACTTAATAAGTATACAAAGTCAGGCGACAATCAGATTATGACAACTGATGTTGAATACCCATACGTTTCAGTTAAGGACATTACAAAGATTTATGTTAAAGACGATGTAATTTACTTCCTTGACCAAGCAGAGAACTTTGATATTGAAAAGGGCGAACTTCAGTTGCTCTTGTCTGACGGTTCAAATTATTACATTGATAACGATGAGTTCACAATGTATGGTTTGCACTTCAGTTCAAGACAATATCAGAAGAATGCTGAGAAAGCAAGAACTCAATCAACATTGCAGGCATCTTACACAATCAATACTTTGAGAGACTTTGCTATCAACGTTCAGGAAAACAACACAATCGCTGAAATCACAGAGCTTGGTATTTTCGATAAGAATCACAAATTGATTGCTTACGCAAACTTCCCACCTGTGGAATATAGAACTGATATACAACACGCAGCATTTACTTGTATTGTATATCACGGAAATATGGCAAAAACAGATGAGGACTAATTGATATATGATGTTGGATGTTTACGGATGTTTTGACAAATGGTTGGAGAAGACGAAGGGTAAAATCGATCTTAAGAAAGATTATACCCTTTCGGACAACCTTATGACATTAAGAGCTGCTCTTTCTGATTTTTATAACAATGTTTTGTTATGTTATTATGTACCTAAAGATGTTTGCTTTTACATAAATAAAACGGTTGACAATCTTGAAGACTTTATGAAAATCAAAAATGAAAAAGCGTTCTTAAAATATTTGCAAAAATTGAACAATGACTAAATATATAATTGGAGGATTTAATGGCTGAACAGCAGTTAAGCAAAGAGGAAATCGTTGCCGCAGCTAATGAGGTACGCGAAGAACAGAAAATCCCAGCAGGTTATGTAGCAATTGAACTTTCAACAAGAGGAAAGTTTGGCGCACCTAGAAAGTTTCATATGCGCAACTTTGCAACAGAAGACTTGGTAGGTCTTTCACTTTCTGATGATGACAAAGTTCAAATCAAAGTTTTGGAAATGATGCAGGACCTCATTTGGGAAAAGGATGTAAAGGTTGCCGATTTCCACGAAAAAGAAGTAGTTGAAACATTGGTAAGACTTTATAGAAAGTTTTATCAAACAAAACTTCGTGATGTTATTTGGGAATTAACTGACGAAGATAGAGAAGTAATTGCAACAGAGATGGGTGGTAAAGATAACCCACAGTACAAAGCTCGTATTGCTGCAATTGAAAGAGGTGAAGAAAAACCAACATTTGACATTGATTTGAATGCTCTTGAGTTTTACAATGTTGACGAAGCAAGAGTCACAGGTACTGCTCGTGCAACAAGTGAAATTGATGGCAAGAAGTTTATTGTTGAGTACACATTCCCTAAATATGGTGACTCAGTTCTTCTTCGCAATTTTATGTACAACATTCCTGAGTTTAAGGAAGGTGAAAAGAAGTTCCGTGCCATTCGTGAAAATGTAAAGTTCCGTCAGAGAATGGAACAGCAGTGGGAAGAAGGTAAGAATGTTGACCTTACAAGAATCCCAAGATTCGCTGAACAGGATATGGATGCTTTCAAAGAGTATGAAGAAAAGAAGGCACGTTTTGCAACAAAATGTGTTAAAGCTCTTCACTTGAAATCAATTGATGGCGAAGATATTTCAGGTTTACCACTTGAAGAAAAATTGAAATATGCAGACGACCCTCGTCTTGACCATAATACATTTGCTCAGATTAACAAAGCGTATGATGATATGAAGATTGGCGTGAACGAAAATATCAGAGCGATAGACCCATTCACAAGGAAGGTGACTGAAATCAAATATCCCTTTCGAGTATTTACTCTTCTTCAGACCTTACGCGATAACAAGTCTGATGGAACTACTATTGAGTTTGTCTAAGGAGACAAGCAATACCGTTGCGGAGATGATGAAGATGCCTTCTCACTTCGTAATAGGTATGTACAATGCCTTGCGTAAGATTCTTGAAAAAGAAGCAAAAGCAAGGGAAGAGGCAGAGAAGAAAGCAAACAAAAATATTAAAGCGCCTTCGATGCCGCACTTTAGTACTCCAAAGATTCCACATTAAAATAACAGGACGGTTCAAAAGACCGTCCTTTTTTAGGACTAATTTTTATGAGTTTAGATTGGTATTCTGGCGGGAAAAAAGAATATGATGACCCGTTCAAAGATGTGACTGAAATGTGTGATGTTTGTGGAAAAGATATACCTGTAAGAGAAACTCAAAGAGTTGTTTGGTATTCTCCTACAGGTACTAGATTTGTTATTCGAAGACATCCTACCTGTGACATTACACAGATAACAAAATACTTGACTTAATCTTTTATTATACGGCGGCTTGGTGCTTCAGATTTTCTTTCTTCTTCTGACATCCAGTCCAAAACGAGTTCGCCTTGTTCGTCAAACTTGCAATCATAATAGGCTCTTGAAGCCATATAATCTGCATAGTGCAAAACCCATTCATCAAACTTTCTTGGCTGTTCGTTTTCAAAATTAGGCATCTGTCTTGATGTTATCCAAATGCCCTGATGCGCAGCAATCAAACGTCCGATTGTTTCAAAGCCGTGTTCTTTACAATAATCACCACCAAGTTTTGGGTGGTCGAAAGCTGTGAACTCGTGGTCTCTTCCTTCAGGATACTTCCACATATCGTGCAAGATTGCGGCAGCAATCAGTTCATCCTTTTCACTTTCAACAGCAGGTGTCGCACGAATTAAGTCGATGACATTTCTTACAACAACCTTGATGTGACGGATAAGTCCGCCTTCACCTGAAGCAAACTTAGGATGATACTTTCCTGTTGAAGATGCAGGCTTGATACGATGGTCTGGGTGGACATCGTCGAGAGTCTTGCGAACAAACTCTGCGATTTCAATGTTGTCAATCTGAGCAACCTCATAAGCAAGTAATTCGTTTAATGTTCTGTCTTTATAGTTAATCATTTGTTCCCTCGAAGAACTTAAATAAAGTTTCGTTTGCGTCCATCAACAAATCTTCTTTCGACTTTTTACTTTTAGCTCTTCTCTTCAAGTTTGCGGCCAATACCTGTACCGCGCCTTTTTCTTCTTTCAAAATTGGGTCGATACGATTGACCAAATCATCCTGCAACTCCTGAAGAGTTGCTTTCTGATATTTCGTACCGCCCCACGCAGACATAAATGCTTCGATAGCTTTTGAAAGAGGATTGTTTCCCTGAGGAATATCTGCTTTCTTCATAAGCCTACCTCTTAGTCATTTTTGATAATTCTTCTTCCTACAGGAGCTGCAGGCTGAGGAGTAGCTGCAGGAGCAGGTGAAGACTCAACAATTCTCTGAGGAGTTGTTGACACTGACTCTCCACGACAAGCTGAAATGATTTTTGTCATTCCAAGAATGTATGAAGCCTTTGTGCTGTAAATGGAATTATCTTTGTAGAATTCCATAAACAGGTCGCGAACTTTTGCATAATTCTTATGCGCAATTAACGGCTTAATCTGAGCAATTGTATGGTTCATCTGCCAATCAGACATCGTCTTGGCATCAGCCTTGCTTTTTGAAACAGAGTCAAACAATGAAATGAGTTCATCATCGACTTGATCTTTTTTCTTTCCATTACCGTTGTATTCGTTAAGGTGTCCAAAGAGTCGATATGTTTCAGCATTTGCAATTGCAAGTACTGACAACCTTATCATTCCATCGTAATCGTTTACATTAAGAAGTGTTTCAAACAATTCGTCTGACTTTTCACCGTCAAGTAAACGAAGAAGTGTTGCATAGAAGTCCTCTATATTTGCAACGCCAAAGTTGGCCTTGATTTCTTCAAGGTCGTAAGTCTCTGTCTCAACACACTGCTGTAAAGTCATAACTGCTTTTCTCAAAGACTGTTCTGAACTTTCAGCAATCATCTTAAGACCGTAAGTTTTGAATTCATTTGTTGCCTCAATTGCCTGAGACTTTACAATTGAATACAAATATTTTATGATGTCAATTGTTGTAAGATTTGGATATTTGAAAACCATACAGCGGTTCATCAACGCTTTTACCGCTGCTGCGGAACTCTCTGCTCCGCCTGCCATTGAAGTCATAGCAGTGAATATGAAATGAACGTTGTCCCGTTTTGTTTCAAGCATTTTCAAAAGAGATGCTTTACAAGCTGCAGAACAGTTCTGAACTTCATCGATAATTACAACTTTTTTCTTATCACGCATAGGAGCCGTCAAAGTAAATGACTCAAGCTGTTCTTTAATCTTTGCAGAATCATCACGGGCACCATCAAGATTGATAACGTCTCTTGACCAAGTTTCGTTTATGATTGCCTTACAAGAAGGACATTCACAACACGGTTCTCCTTCAGGTGTCAAGTTGGTACAAACCATCATCTGGGCAATAATCTTTGCCGCTGTTGTTTTACCTGTTCCTGTTGTTCCCTGAAGCATAATACCTACAGGCCACTCACTTTTCTTTGCAGCCTTATAAGCAAAAGTCTTTAACTTGTCGAGACCGTAAACCTGTGAAAATTTTGTAGGTCTTAAAGCAATAGACCAATTTATGTTTCCCATCTTATACCTCTATAAATAACATTAACAGCAGGCCGAAGCCTGCTATCAATTTATTTATTCTTTTTGTCCTTTTTGTCTTCGTCAATCTTGTTCATCAACTCTTCGACTTTCTTGAGCCAATCTTTACGCTCTTTCTTTGTCTTTGCTGATTTTGCAAGCATCAAGTACTGCCAAATATGTACTTCATCGAAGTTTGGCTGGGCAAGAGGTTCCTTACCGCGAGAGTAAGAATATTCATCAGGACGGAAGTAGCGCTTTACGCGATTCTTAAAATGTTCAAACTGAAGTTCGTCTGATGACTTCAAGTAAGGCGACTTGCTTTCCATTTCAATGTCGTTACCCTTTTCGCGATTTTCAACGGCGCGGCGGAGTGCAATTGCCTGACCAATTACAGAGTGAGGATACTTTTCATTTTCTGAAACGTATGTGAAACCACTGTAAATTGTTTTACCGTCTGCACCAAGAACTGCTGCAAGATAACCATAAGGGCGGCCACGTGTAATCTGAACAAACTCTGACCCGTCAAGAGTTGATACTTTCTTTCCGATATAACCTGAACGGAATGTGTCTGTTGAGAAGCGTTCTTTTGCTGCAACTTCTGCAATATAATCGCGGCTTTCTTTCAACTGAATTGCGGCCATCTTAAGCTCGTCAATTTCATCTTTTGTAAGAGCTGTGTTTTTCTTTGCAAACTCTTCATCGGTAATTCCATCACGAATTGCCTTCTCTGCCTGACGAAGTGTCAAGCGTGTCTTAGGAACATACTGTGTACCTTTTCCCATTTTTTATCTCCTTTGAGGTTTCTTGACAAACCTCTTTTTAAAATTCTTTGATTTCTTCAATAGTGTTGTCTGTGACTTCAATCATAAAGTCTTTATGACCGTCAGGTGCACAAAAGATAAATCGAACAGTATCGTAGTGCATAGGCTTTCTCATATAAATAAGTCTGCCTTCAACGGATGTGTAATGTTTACATAATACATTATTGATTTCTCTTCCGATTTTGCGTGTTTTTAATTCATCAGCTTCTCTTGCAGTAAGGTAAGACTTTTCGTAAAGCGTATTAACAGCAGGGAATGCTAATTCTTCAAAAGTTTGGTCCATTGCTTTTACAAAAGCTTCAACAGTCATTGTGTTGCGGTCTGGTAATACGCTTTTATTCATAGCTTACTCCTGTTCTGCTTCAGGAACAATAATCTTGTCCTTGTTATAACGACGCCAAGCCTTACCCCATTCTGATTTGTAATTATCAATAAGGGACTCAGCCTTTGTGAAATTGTCTTTTACTTCGTGATCTTTCAAAGCTTCAAGAACTTCTTTCTGTGTTGCTTCGTCAAGATAAGTCAATTCAAGACCATCCATTGCTGTTTCATTCTCACGCATAACAAAAAGTTTGCGTTCAGAAGTTCCGCCTTCTTTTGTAGGATAAACAAATTCCTTTACATAAGATTTCATATAAATACCTCTTAAATAAATTTTGCGTAATCTGCGGCAACTGTTCTTGGCTTGCTTTCTGCTTTCTTACCGAAGTTATCCCAATATGTTGATAACACACTTTCTTCAGGAAGTTCAATTAAAGGTATGATACCAACATCAACTGCTGTTCTTAATTCAAGACGGGCACCTGTTGACTGTTCCCAGCCTCTCAACAAATAAATATGAGTACAAGTCATAAGGTGTCGAATGTCACGCTTAAGCATCCAATTCCAAAGTTCTTTTGAGCCTTCAGGAAGCTGCTGACGAATTTCAACACACTCAGGTTCGTTTTCAAGTGTAAGAGGATTTACAATTTCAGCTGTCGGAAATTTTTTGCGAAGTGTTTCTTCTGCATCAGCAAAATGTTCCTGCCAATGATCTGGGTCGATTGTGATAGGACCCGCAATATAAATCTTCATAAATCCTCCAACAATTATATTAACTTACTCAAAAGAAATCTTTACTTTTGCAACTTCAAGCTTCTGAATTAAGCTTTCAAGCTTTTTGATTTCCTTTTCCTTTTCAGCTGTCAAGTCAGCCTGATCTTCATAACGGTCTTCGATAATCTGTGTAAGAGCTACACGAACGAGGCTCTTCAAGGCAACCTTTTCTCCATCGTCAAGACCTGTAAGAGCAACTTCAAAATCATCGTTTTCGTTGAAGTAAGCTTCAGTTTTGTCGTCAATAAGTGACTGAAGGCGACACTTTGTATCAACCTTATTCACAACATCCCAGTAAGACATATCGTTGATTTTTGAAACGATTTCATCGTACTCATCGTGGTCCTTTGGGACGAAAATTGACTTCTGACCGTTTTCTGCAACTGTCAAACCATCAGGGGTTATAATGTGAAACATAATCTCCTCCTTTTCAATTAAATCATATTGAAACCAACGTCTCTTCCAATCAAGCGGTTGAACTGTCTGATTGCATAATTCAAGAATTCCTGATATTCAGGAGTGCCTTCTTCGAAAGCGTAACTGTCGCTTGCTTCATCGTGGGCAAGGACTACCCAAACATTGTTTTTTCTGCGATCCCAAATGTTGATGTTCGACAAGAAGTAAACAGGCTGTCCATCAATTACTCTTCCTTTATAACCGAGGTCAGCGTAAGCGAAAGGTTCGCGAGCAGCAGCACGGTCTGCGTGAAAATTGTTGATTTCTGTTACTGCATCATAATCGCCAACCGACTTAACATCCTCGTATTTCTGAAAAGTAATCTTCAACATAATTTCCTCCTTGTTTTCAATTACAATTATAATATAAAGAAGTACAGTCGAAAGTTCAAAAATTTATATAAATTTATCCTCTTTTCTCTTATTTATTCCCTCCATTATAGTTCAAAAATTCGCCGAATTTGCTTTAATGTTAATATTGATATACAGGAGTTAGGAAAATGAAAAACTTAGGTAAAAATATGCCGAATGACCCTGCAGTTTTAATTGACGGCATAAACTTAAATAAAAAAGAATACGAAACAGTTGCAAAGATATTCAATAAGATGGCAAAAAAGTATGGACAAAGATACTCTTCAAAGCAAGAGATAATTGATACATACAAGTCTGAAATGCGTCAGCATTTTAATGCAAAGATTGAGTTTGAGGATGTTTCACTTCGCGAGGAAGCAAAAGAAGCTCCTTTTCAATTGATTGCCTGCCGTTTCAAAAAAGAAAGGCCATTGATCTTTTTAGTTATTGATATGAGTTCAAACTCTTGGGGAATTGTTGATGAAAAGCGTTTCCCTCCGCTCGATGAAAAGAGCCCATTTTTACCAGTCAGTATTTAATTTAATAAGGAAGATATATGGAAGAAAGAATTTTTAATAAGGTTGACGCTGCAGCCTATCCTACAGGACCCTCAGGCGCGGCAAGGAAACCTAGGACAATAAATGAGGGTGAAGACGACTTTATTGTTTGCAAAGGTCGTAACATTCGCCGTTCAAAGAATCATATTTATTTTTACGATTCTATCGATGATGAAACACAGATGTGGATGCAGCAGGCTATGAATGCTGCCTATGAGGAATGTGTTGTTGAAAATGCTAAGGAAATTGCAAGAACACGCCGCCTCAATGAAAATCTTTACATTCATATCAATAGCCCAGGTGGTGGCGTAATGTCATCTTTGGCACTGTATGACTTTATCAAAAACTTCCCAATGTGTACAGTTGGTGTTGTTGAAGGTTTCTGTGCGTCAGGCGCAACAATTTTGCTTTGTGCTTGTCAGTTGAGAGAAATGAACGAAAACTCAGTTGCTCTTGTTCACGAACTTAGAAAGTGGGATTGTTCTTACAAGAAGTATTCTGATATTGAAGATGAGTTCAAAAATGTAAGTCTTTTGATGAATAAGCTTGTTGAAGTTTATACAAAAGAAACAACAATTCCTGCAGAAACAATCAGAGAAACTTTGAAACACGACATTTATTGGGATGTTGAACAGTGCAAGAAGTATGAACTTTGCGACGTTATTGTTGGTTCGGAAATGACTGAAGAAGAGTCAAATGCTGTTGATGAGAAGGTTCGCCGCAGATTAAGCGGAGCCCCTGCTCCGAAGCCAAAAAAGACTATTCTTAAAAAGTCCAAGCCTCAAACTACCTAACCTAGACTAATTGTTATATGAATAACGAATTATTTGAAAGTCTTCTTTCTGAAGCTGAAGATAGATTGCCTGATACAAAAAAGGCCTTTTTTGAGTCATTACTCAAAGAAGATGTTTGTGCAGGTGACTTTTCAGGATTTGTTCCTGAGAATGTGACTGATCTTAAGAAGAAGGAAGAAGAAGGTTCTCAGGTCTGTTAGTTTTTTGAATGGAGGTACTTATAACAAAGGCCTCCTATGTATTTTTTGAGGTGAAAATGATTGTTATAAAAAGAGATGAGAAGCGTCAGGAATTTGACCTCTCGAAAATTGTTAGAGCCATTAAGAAGGCGAACGCAAAGTCTAACGAAAAAATTGATGATGAAAAACTTAAAAAAGTTGTACTTTCCACACAATCATTTATTAAAAATCTAAAGTCAGAAGAAGTAAATGTTGAGGACATTCATAAGGCAGTTGAAAACTCTTTGATGAAGAACAACTGTTATGAAGTTGCTCGACAATATATGAACTTTAGAAAAGAGCGTGATTTGAAACGCTTTAAGAGGCTCCCACTTGTTGGCGTTATGGAGTCAAAGCTTTTTGTTCAGAATGGCAAAGGCGAACATCAGAACGCAAACCTTGACGAGTTTTCTTTTGGCGGACGTAAAGGTGAAATGGACTCTGCATTTTTGAAAGAGCACGCATTGAATTATTATATTTCACCAAAGTTTGCAAAGAATCACATTCAGAACAGAGTTTACATTCACGACTTGGATTCTTATATTTTGGGAATGCACAACTGTTTGTCTGTTCCTATGGATGAAATGTTATCATCAGTTATCAAGACAAGACAAACATTGATAAGACCTGCGGGTTCAGTTAACACAGCTTTCCAATTGATTGCAGTTTACTTTCAGTTGCAATCTTTACAGCAGTTTGGCGGTGTTGCTGCAACTCATATTGACTGGACACTTGTTCCTTATGTACGCAAGTCTTTTATGAAGCATTACATTGTTGCTTATTTGAAGTCAACTGAAGAGTTTACAAAACTTGATTTGCCTGATATGATGTTCAAGGACTATAAGGACAAAGCAGGTATTTGGAGAAACAAACTTGATGATTGGATTGATGAACACAAGAAAGAATATCTTGACCGCTTAGGTCTCAAGTTTGAAGATTTTACATTTGACAATAAAGCACTTGACAGAAACTTCCGTCAGGCTGCTGTGTTCGATACAATTCAGGAAACTAAACAAGCTGCTGAAGGAATGTTGCACAATCTCAATTCTCTTCAGTCTCGTTCAGGTAATCAGCTTCCTTTCTCAAGTATCAATTACGGTACTTGTACACTTCCTGAAGGTCGTATTATTATCAGAGCAATCCTTGATGCAACAATTAAGGGTACAGGAAATGGACAAACATCAATCTTCCCTTGTCAGATTTTCCAAATGATGGATGGTGTAAACACAGGCAAGAATGATCCAAACTATGATTTGTTCAAACACGCAATCAAATGTACTTCAATGCGTATGTACCCTAATTATGTTAACTGTGATTGGAGTCAGGACCAAGGTTATAACAAAGATGACCCAAGAACATTCCCATCAACTATGGGTTGCCGCACATATTCAGGTTGGGATGTAAACGCACCTGATGAAGCACATAAGCATATGAAAGACGGGCGCGGTAATATTGCACCTGCGACTGTTATTATGCCAACAATTGCAATGGAAGCAAAACGTAAAGCAGAAAAAGATGATGCGACAGAGTATGTTGTTGATTACTTTATGGACGCTCTTGAAAAAGCAATTGGTGATTGTAAAGATGAACTTATTGAACGCTTTGATTGGATTTGTTCTCAGGACCCAGCGTCTGCTGAGTTTATGTATGTCAACAAAACATTCTTCTCTTACGGAGAAGAGTTTGAAAAAGAAGGTATAAGAGGCGTTCTTAAACACGGTACTTTAGCAATTGGACAACTCGGTATGGCAGAAACTTTGCAGATACTTATTGGTTGTGACCAGTGTGACCCTAAAGGAATGGAACTTGCAAAGAGAATAGAGTCATTGTTCAAAGCAAAGTGTTCAGAATATAAAGAGCATTACAAATTGAACTTTGGTGTTTATTATACTCCTGCTGAAAGCACTTGCTATACTGCAATGCAAAAGTTCCAGAAAAAGTACGGTAAATTACCAAACATTTCAGATAGAGATTATTTCACAAACTCAATTCACGTACCAGTTTGGAAGGAAATCTCTCCTTTTGATAAAATTGATATTGAAAGTCAACTTACAGGCTACAGCTCTGCGGGTTGTATTACTTATGTTGAGATTGGTGATAACGCTGTAAACAATCTTGACGCTTTGGAGCAAATTGTTCTTTACGCAAAGAAGAAGGACATTCCTTACTTTGCATTGAATGTTCGTATTTCTGATTGTACACAATGTGGTTATTCAGGATATATTGACTTCAAAGAAAGCTGTCCAGTTTGTGGTGCATCACACGACTTGATTAACGATTATGCTCGTATCACAGGTTATCTTTCAACAACTATAAAGCATTTCAATTATGGTAAGCAGAAAGAAGCCGAAGATCGTGCAGTCCACGTTCATCAATTGAAAAACTGGACTCAAGGAAAAGCTTAATGAGTTCGACTATAAGAAGTAGAAAGCCTGCGGATAAGAGACCTGCTAATGACTTTTATCCGACACCTACAGGCCTTGTTTATGAATTGATAAAAACAGGCATTCTTGATGGTTGTGAAACAATTTTGGAGCCTGCTTGCGGTACTTATGCAATTTCAAATGTATTAGAGAAGGCAGGTTGTACTGTTACGAGCCGTGATTTAATTTATGGACAAGACTTCTTAGTTGATGATTACACAGGACAACATTACGACGCAATCGTAACTAACCCTCCTTTTGATTTATGGGATGACTTTGTCAAAAAGTCTAAGCAAATTGATTGCAATAAGATTGTTATGATTGGCCGCGCCAATTGTTTTGGTTCCCATAAAAGAGTTAGAGAGCGTATATGGGAAGGCTTATCAGATGTATTCTTTTTTGATAGACAGATTGCTTATGATAAACCCGCAAGAGAAGATGGTAAGGCTCCTCCTGGGATGTTAGTGACAGGTTGGTTCGTATGGACAAAAGGTTATAAAGGTGACCCTAAGATTCATATAATCGACATAGACAAATGGATTGCAAGAAAAGGTGAATAAAAATAAGGCAGCTCAACGGCTGCCTTTTATTTTTAATTGATAATTATTGTAATCTGCCCTGCTTTATCAATGTTGATAAATGCTTTCTTATCAGTCCCAGGGACTTCAAAAACATTTTCAGCAGGCAAGGAATGCAACTGCAATTCCTTTTTCTTGTCCATAACTGAATGATACAATTTAGACAAGTTTTCTTTAATGTATGTTTGGTCCATTATATTTCCTTATAGTCTCTGAGGTCATCAACAACAGCGGCAAGGTCGCGTTTGAATTCCTCTTTAGAATATGACTTGAAATCGTCAAGATCAGGTCTTTGTGCAACCCATTGAATTTCGCGGCCTGTGTTCAAGTAAACCTTGTATGCAATTGTTCTTAAACCACAAATTCTTGCAGCATTGATGTCGCCTCTTTCTTCCAAGAATTGGATAGCCAAGTCTTCGTTGTTGTCAATGCTTTCGAATTCTGAGCTTCCGCCACCATTCAATCCTATATGCCAATTGCCTACGCCTTTAAGAGCGCCGCACATCATAAGAACACAATCAAGTGGGTCTGGGACATTGATGTCTTTTGGTATTCTACCTTCTTCGAGTTTGTTATCAGCAGGTTCTGTGCTTTCTTTCATTTCGTGGAGCTTTCTTTCGATAACGTTGCAGAACTCTCCAAGTTCAATTGGTCCCAAGCACAAGCAATTTTGATTTACAATCCAAGGAAGATACTTGAGTGCTTCAGTTGGGAAGCCAACCCATTGTGCTTCTTTAATCATAAGTTCTGCCAAATCATTGATACGATTGCCATATTTTTCTTCGTATGTTTCACCTTTCAAATCGATTGAGCTGAAGCCTGCAACAAATCTTGAAACTAATGCTTTAAGCTCATCAGCACATTGAACACGAGCAGCAGCTTCTTTCATTTTGTTTTCTTCAAGTTTGTTTTCAGCGGGTTCTTTGCTTTCTTCCATTGGTTCGTTGTCATTACGACCGAAGCCATCTGGGTTAACGTCAATGTAATCAGGAAGAGCAAATACAAATTCATAAGTACTTGAGCCAATTCTGTTTACATAATTTGGATTCAATTTGAATTCCCAGATAGAAGGTTCCCAACGTTTAAGTTCTTCAATCTCATTTTCAGGACCTTGAATACCTACAAAGATTGAAGGCATATCGTCATTGTAAATATCAACGATTTTACAATTAGGCGCTAATGACAAGTCAAGATTGCGTTTTACCCAATCTTCAAGGTCATCAACAGCAGTAATAGTTCCGCCTGTGTCGTGCTTAAACCAAGATTCATTTGCAACGTCAAGGCCACCTTCAACTGTGTCACCTAATGTTTCTGACATATATTTGTTGAAAGCTTCTCCGTCATCCCAAAATGCTGAGTTGCCTTCGTTATCATATACAAATTCTACCATATTCATTCCTCTTTATATTTAGTCTTTAATTAAGCTGAACTTTTTCAACCTTAATATAATCTTTGTTGATATAAATAATATCGTTCTTGTTTCTTGGGTTAAAGTCCATTGTTTTTGGCTGAGCATAAACTCTCAATGAAACATACTGTTTCAACAATGACTTAAGTTTGTCCAAGTCAGGATCTTGATTGCCCGATATTGAAGTAAATCCAAAATATGAAAGTGGAATTGCAAACCAACCTGTAAGAGTGTTGAGATTTTCATCCATTGTGAAGTCAATATCAACGCCTCTGATATATTTTGAATTTGACTTATAATATTCTGATGCGCCTTCGGTAACTGCTTCGTATCCTGTGAGGTTCTCAAGACCTTGATATTTTACATAATTACCTGCATAGTCAACTTCAAAAGGACGGTTCTCAGAAGGAGACTTTGAGAAGTCCTTTAATGTTTTCATATAAAGCTCATCAGTTATTTTGTCAATGTAGTCGAACTGAGCAACACGAACTTGTCTATCCAAATAGTCTGGGTCGTCTTTTGGGAATACATAATAATGATTAAGGTTCTTTGCTTGTTCTGTAGGTTTAGTTGTTGAGTCAGAGTTTGTTGAGATAAGTTTCATCTTACCTGCTTCAATTGAAGTTGCACCGCTTTCATCAACACGGTTGTCATACAAGAAGAAGGTTCTGTTCTTTGTGACTTTACTTGAGTCATTTATAAATTCCAAATCAACCTTCAACAAGTAGTCAGAGTTTGTTGTGCAGTCCTTAAAACCTTTATTCAAAAGGTCATTCATATATATTTCATCAAAGTGGAAAGGAATCTTAACAATAAACTTTGAAATACTTGGGTCGTTTGCGTCATAAGTAAATGGTACTATGTCATCATAGTCGATTGTTGCAACAGCTTCAACTAAAAGATTAACTGAGTCAGCAAACTTAAATGACTTTGCAAGAGCAATAAGTTTTGAATTGTAAATAGGTTCGTTAAAATCTTGATTGAAAATATCGTATTCATCAGCAATCAATTCACGAACATATTCACCAATTTCCTCTTCAGTAAAGTCATAAGAAGATGACTTGATTGTAAATGAAGGCACAATCTCAATTAAGTTTGGCTGAATAAACTTAATATTATCTGAAGGTCCTTTCATATCGTAAATAGATGTTTGCAAAGGATTCAAGAAGTTGTCCTCAACATCGTCTTCATCAATTTGTTCACCGTTTGAAAGAAGAGCTGTAATGTTGATGTTATCTGAAATAGTACTGATTTCGTTTGCAACATTTTCAGTAATGTCTTCACCGATTGTTGTATCAAACTGTTCTGATGATACACTTGAGTCTGGGAAGATTTTACAATGCAACAAGTTGAGAGGTGAATACTTATCAATAGCATTCAAGTAAGCTTTATTTGTTGCAATTGTATATGACTTAAGATATGATGCAGGAGCAGCTTCACGGAAGTCTGCAATATCTTCGATGTCCTTACCGCCCTGAATTGATGAAATGTTAGTACAAGAAAGGAATGTTGAATAAGTTCCTGTTCTTGGGTCTTTCATTGAATATCCTGAAGGGAATATCATTGTGTTAATCTGATACTTTGCATCAAGATTACCTGCGCTTCCCATTGTTTCAACATAGTTTACATAAAGAGTTCCTTCAGGAGGAATTGCGCCTGAGATGCCGTCACCGAACTTAATCTTAATACCACTTTCATCTTTTAAGATTGACTTTTCAAATACGTTATCAATCGAAGTAGCCATTGAAAGTTTATCAATTTCAGCAAAGTAAACAGGTTCACCACCTGAAGCAGGTTTGATATAAACAGAAAAGTACTTACAAGAAATTTCGTTTGTTGCAGCGTCAACATTTAATGTAGGAAGAACGAAAGATTGGAATCTTGTTGTGTTGTTTGTGCGACCAATAGAAACTGACTTTTGAATACCTTGCATTACAGGTATCTTAAGATACTTAATTCCTTTCCATCCGCCACGAGCGTAGAATGATTCTTTTTCAACATCAGACATATTGTTGAAGCCTTTCTTTAATGTCTTTGATGTAATAACTTCAGTTGAAAAATATTCTGTTCCGTTTGCTGCAATAAAACGAGTTCCTTTTGGAATTGTGTATGAGTCATTACAAGTCCAAGGTGTTAAAGCGTGTTTTGCTTCAATATCTGCATCGTCATCTTTTTCGATATTATCATAATCTGAAGCTGCGTCCAAATCGAAGAAGTAGTTTCCATAATACTGTAAGCGGTCGTTTCCTACTGGGTCAGTATGTGAAACAACAACATAACCGATAGCAGACTTTGGAAGTTGTCTTTTATATGAAATAAGGTCAGCATTTGATTGAAGTGAAGAAATGTTCATAGCAGTCTTCCACTTCTTTTCTCCCAAAAGATATTCCATATAACGAGCTTCTTCTGCATTACCTTCAGCAATTGCGTCAAGTAAGTTTCCTACTGTACCGTTGCCTAAAATGAGAGCCCAGTCGCTCTTCATTCTTAATGACGCAATCATTCTTGCTTTTATAGATTCTGTATCAAATCTTTTCTGTCCCATCTTATAAACCTTTTATAATTAGTTTTCAAACAAAAAAGGAGAGCCCGAAGCTCTCCTGAGAATATCGATGTTTTTACTTATATCTTTTTAACGTTTTTATTTGACTCCCAAGATGTTTCCTGAGCAAGTTGTTCAAGGAAGATGTTCATATCATTATTGATACGAGCAATTGCGTTGAGATAGATTTTCATTTCGTTCTGTGCACGAACAATCATCTTGAAATATGTATCTCTTTGGCTTTCTGCAGTTTCATACAAATCATTCAACTGAATCATTCTCTGATTGTCCTGACGCATTGCATCAAGGTCGTATCCACCCATTGAAGAAGCAAACACTCCTGGGAGATTATAAGAACCTGCGTTATTTGCTTTTGAGTATTTTGCAATTGTATCACTTCTTTCAACTGCCAAGTCAACAAAGTCATTTGCAGACTCTTTGTACAAAGAAACTGACGACTTGAGAGAGTCAATCTCTTTTATACATTTTTCAATATTTTGCTGCAAGCCTGTTTTCAAAGCATTGATTACTTGTATGTTTTTGGCATCCAAATGTGATGGGTTGAATGCTGGGTTCTGTTGTATCTGTGCGTTATTCATACGTCTAAAATCTCCTGTGCCAATTCTTTATGAATAGGTAATAAGTCCTCTCTATTATTTAGCATATAGTTGACATTATTACGCATTCTTATATAATTGTTTTCAGTAGGTGAGTCCTTTTGATTGTATAACATATCTGCCAACTTTACAGTTAAAGCTTCATCAGATATACGACACAATTCATCACTGATGTACTGTTCTTTACCTACCCTCTTTATCTCATCTTTGTCGTTTGTAATTTCATTTACAATCGAAGCAACTTCATAACCGAACTTCTCAACCATATCCTCGAAAGTATCACCCGTATCTTCAAGAACATCGTGAGCCATTGCAGCTTTGATTTCAATATCAGAGCCGCCGTGTTTCATAACAATTAAAGCAACACCTTCAGGATGTACCCAATAAGGTTGTCCTGATACTTTTCTTACCGCGCCTGTATCATTATGACGTCTTCTTGCAAAACGATACATACCGTGTGTTGACTTTGGGAAGTCTTCAATACCTTCAAGAAGTCTGTCGAAAAACTCTTCTTTACATTCTTTAATTGCGTTGTATATATGCTTTTTGAATTGCCAAGAATCATATCCATACCACTCAATTTTATGAATAAGTTCATTTATTAAACCAAAAGAAGGCTTTGATGAAGCTTTTACAATATTAAAAATATCATCATAAGCTTCTTTAGTTCTTTCCATACTGAAATTGCTATTAAAGTATAACTGATACGTATACCATTCATACAAAGCATCTTCTATTGTTTGGTAAGTAATTTTTGGAACATCTTCAATGTCTTCTTTCAATTTATAATTGCTGTAAACTTCTAATGATTGAACAATTGATGGGCACACTCTTGCAACAGATGCAGTTTCTTCTGCTTCCTCTTTTGTTTTGAACAACTTTGCAAGATAGTAATTGTCTGTAAGATCATTGTATTTGTCTACGAAATATTGGCTCCCGTCTTCTTCGACAACAACACCGATAAAATATGTTGGCTCTGGGTGATTTTTTCTCCATTCTTCTGCGTGAGCTTTAATCTCTTCTGCAGTAGGATTTGAAAACCAAGGCTCACCATTAAATCTGTTTTCCTGAATTCTTTCTTCTACTTCAACAGCTTCACACATTGTTTCAAGAAGGTCTTTTTCAGCATTGCTTTTATCTGTTGTAATCCAATCTTCATCAACTGTACCTTCAATATGCAAGTTGTCATTGATAATGTCAGGCACTTTTGTCAAAAGGTTCATAATTGTATCATAGTCCCTTTTGAACTTATAACAAGTTATATATGTTTGAGAGTTGAGTCCGATGTTTCTAACTTTCAACCAACCTTTCTTTGTAAGAGCCATTGAGAAGTGTTCAAATATTGGGCCAGTTTCTTCGATAAAATCTTCATCGTGGCAAAGTTCTCTTAATTTAGTGATGCGGTAATTTTTGCAAAGAGTTGCAATTTCATCATCAGAGAAAAATAATTTTGGGTGTTGTGCAACATATTCGTGATGTGTTGAGTCAATAGGAATTAACCTACCATCGCGACTGTATAAATATCCGCCGTCCTGTCCTCTTGCCATTTTACACTCCAAGAAGGTTTTCAAAGAATTGGTCGATTTCAGCTGCAGGCAATTTATAAGGACGTTTGTTATTTCCATCAGGAGTTATAACAGCGTCTCCGTTTCCCATAAATGTAATGTCAGCTTGTGGGTTTGTATCAAACTCTTTACTGATGTCCTGCAATTTGTTCTGTGCCTTTAAGTCAGCAATAACTGCTTTTGTTGCAGCAAGCTGCTGTTTTGTCAAAGGCTGAGTTGTATCTTTTACTCCAAGTCCTGAAAGCTTGTTTGTTGTTTTACTTGATGTCACTTGCTGTCCGATTGCACGAGCCTGCAATTTTCCATCTTGAGGATAAAGTTCAACTGTTGTTTCGTTCAATAAACTTTCAAAAAATTGTTCTTTGCTCATTTCGCCCTCACAAAGTTTTGTGTCAATCAAATAATCAGCAACCTCTTTAGGCTCATTAAAGAATCTTGTGACCCAAGTCCAACTTTCGCCTTTATTTATTCTTTTGTTTACTGCATATTGATTTGGATGTCTTTTTTCTGTTTCACGACACCAGTTGATTGTAAATCTTATTGGATCGTGGTCATCAACAAGTAATGGTTTTTCATCGTCATACTCATCTGTTTTCCAAACTGTTTTTTGAAGGAGAAGCGCCTTAACTCTTGTCAATTGTAATGCATCAGGATATTTCGGTTGTGCATCAAAATCGAAATTCTCTTCCATTTTACTCATTCTTTTCGTCCTCATCTTCTACATCATCAAAGCTAAAGCCTGATGCATAGTCTGTTGTGTCAGGTTCAAACTCTTGAATTGAAGTATCAAGGTTTGCCAAGTCTTCTTCTGTAACTTCTTCTCCGCCTGTCACAACCATTGAAGTTGTCATTGGCTCGTAACCGTTCCAAGTATTGTTGTTTGCCTTTTCATCATTATAGATGTACATATCAACAGTAGCATCGGACAAGTCATCTGGGTTATTTTGATTTGTATTGAACTGAAGTTCTGGGTCTGTCAAATTGTCGCGGTAATCAGCTTCACAATAATCGTTATCGTGACCAAAGCCACGAGCAGCGTTTTTGTAATTGATTTCCTTTTCCCAGAATGTAATCATATCAGTCACAGCATCGTCTTTTACATCTTTTAAAATGCTGAGGTATTTTTCACCTGCTTTCTGAAGTCCTGCAACGAACTGAGGCCAATTGAATGTATCACCGTTGAGTGCAGGCCATTCTGTTTCAGTATCAACAAATTGTGTTACGAATGTTTTGTTTGGGATTTTCTCGCCGTTTGCAATTGCGAGTTCAGAGAGTTCATCGGATTCAGATTCAGCTTCTTGATAGAGAACTTCTGAAATCTGATGTATTTTGTCGAAGTCATCTCCAACTGCGTGAAGATGCATTGTTTTCAAATCGTTTGCAAGAAGTGTTGCATATAAAGCTGCTGTTGCGTATTTACCTAATTCGTCAACACCTTCATCAGTTTCTCCTGCATATTTGATGTCTGACAATTCAGACTCATTCTCTGTCATTTTGAGAACTGTTCCTTTTGGGAAAAGATAATCTTCGTTCATACGAAGCATATAACAATTGTTTACTGTATCTTCAACAATTGAAACAGCTCTTACAGGAGACTTAATAATTTTATATTGAGGTGTAGGTCCGTGATCTTGAATTGGATTTGCTTGAATATGTTTTGGGAATTCAGCGAGCTCAGCTGCAACTGTTTCAGGAACAACATAGTTGTCAGAAAAAGAAAAGGCTCTCTTAGGGTCCTTTCTTTGATACTTAACTGTCTTATAGTTTGGATTTATAGCAGTTGCCTGAAAGCCTGAGTTTTCAAGAGTCTGATTTACTTGTGGGACATTATCTTTCTCAATAAATATTTCATCAATATCCATTCCTGCAGGTGGGATAAAGCCCAAAGCTTGCAAGAAATTTGGGATAGTCAAATTTTCATCATTACTAATTAAGAACATCGATATTCCTCTTTAATATTTAGTAATGATGAAAGTTATCAACTTTTAGATAATACTGTCCTCGTATCTTGCAAGTTCGGACTTGAAGGTTTCTTTCATCGAGCGCATTTCACGGTTGTAAGTTCCTGCAGTAATGTTCAATTCCTTGCAAACATCTTTTGATGAAAGTTTGACTTCGGAATCTTTTTTGAGATTCCAAATAGCTTTTTGTGTTGAGTTGAACTTGTTATTCATACAAGAGTCAACAGCTTTCCAAAAAGCGTCTTTATGAAGTTTTTCCTCATAAAGGTTTTCGGGTGATTTTGACTGAAGCTGTTCCATCTGTAAAGCTGCGGCTTTCGATGCAAATATGTCCTGATGTATCATTGACCCATCTGTTTCACATTCAGTTTTGAAATCAGTCAAGATTTCATTTTTACACTGTTTGACATAATGACCAACGACATCACGGTTGTAAGTTGCAAGATAACCCCAGTAAGCTGCATAAAAGTTCCAAGTGTACTCACCTTTTTTGTTTTTCTTCTGTGGAATTTTGTCAAGCTTAACACAGTTCATAGCTTTGATGAGTTCAGGATAAATGTCCTTCTCATAATTGTTTGTCATAGCATAAACTGTTTCAGGAGAACAAGCTGTTTTCTGAAGACGTTTTACAAGGTCCCATTTCATCTTATGAGCAACATCCATAAATTGTTCATAACACTGATGCTCCATCGCAACACATTTGGCTCTGTCGTTTGCGTTCTTTGCATCAACATAGTCCTTGAAAAACCCATAGCAGTAAAAATCTTTATTAACCATTTTGACCTCTTTCTATTCTTAAATAAATCTATAAAAGTCCTCCTTATATTTATAATAATATAAAGAGGATTTGAGAAAAGTATTAACTTTATAAATTGTTTAACCAATCATTGTCAAGATAACAGAACATTATAACGCCGAACAAACCAAGTAAAATAAAAGTTATCCAAAAAGCGTATCTTGCGGCATTACCCATAAGTTCTCTGTCAAGAAAAGCCTGAAAGTCTTCAGGAGTATTTTTATACTGGGTATACAAAGTACATCTTTGAATTCCGTTATCTTCAATATGTGTAAAGGCAATTCCGCTTGCTTCAGTTTTTTCCGCGTGATAAACATAACGGTCGTTTCCGTGTGTATTTGTTCCTAAGTACACTCCTATGCCTGTAGGTTCAACTGTTCCGTATGGGAATATAAGTCCCGCGAATTTTATCTTTGCAACATTTGTGAAATGTGTCCAAACGTGGTCCCAAGTATAATAAACTTCAGTTGTATAATAGGTTGAAGATTTTCCGTTTACAGTTCGGGTATGTGCAACACGGCGGGTATGTCTTGTGTAATGTTCTTTTTCACACTTAACCCAAGAATACTGACCTGCAGGTTTTTCTGGGCTTTGAATATCGTTGAAAGTCACATAACCAACTGAAGACCAATCGCCATAAACAAAAGCATCACGGCTATCGGAATAAATACGGTTTGCAAAAGTTTCATCGTCTGTAACCCAAACCGCTGAGTTGTACTTTGCGTTGTGATCTTCAATCTTTCTATCAATTTTTTCATAAATACAAAGCCCGCCTATAATGTAAATTGCAAAAAGCAAAAGACCGAAAATAACCTCGCGAGCTGTCATTTCCCAAGTTCCGAAATCAAGTAAAACTTTATTTGCACTGTGCTTTTTATAGCGATTGTAATAACTCATCTTTGACATCCTCGGGTCCCGAAGGACCCATAAAACTTAATACAAACTGTCTACTGTTTTTGTTTCAATCTTTAGCGGAGCGCCATCATTAAAGTGTTCATACTCTTTGATGTTGTACCCCTGCATTGTTATGACGGAATTATTCGGCCACTTTTCAGTGTAATATTCATAACTTTCGACAGCAGCACGGTACGCCTTTTTGGACCTTGCAACATTTTCATTGTACTTCTGTATCGCAACATTCATATCTTTCAAGAGTGCACTCGACATCCAAGCTGGCGGATTTTCAAACGCAATCTGAATATTCTTATCTGTTGCAGCAACATTTCCGCTTGAGCGTAAACCTGCAATCTGAGCCTGAAACTCTTTTTCGTTTTCAACACCGTACTTTGTATTTTCTGACATCAAACGGAGTGAGTTGAAAAGATTTTCCTGTTCGATAGAAATCGAGTCAACCTGTCTTTCAACAAGCTTCTCTCTTGACCTTGCGCCATTTTCGCAACCCTTAAAACCAAACAAACAAGCCAATCCAATAAAGATGACTGCCATAACACTGATAAGTGCTGTAAATCCTTTTGACATTATCTTACCTCCAATTCTGTCGGATTATCAAGTAAATTTTTAATAACTATCCAAGTAAGTTTGTCGGCACATCCGTTGTCTTCTGCATACTTGCAAATTACAAAAAGATTTTCAAGACGGTCAGCGCCGTATTCATCTAAAACCTTTTCGTAAAAGTTGCTGTACTTAACCTCCATATCGGACCAAGTGAATTCCGATTTGTTTGCAAAAATAGGTGCAGAAAAAATTAGTACCAAACTCAAAATTGTAATGAGCTTTTTCATTCTTCGATTTCCTCATCCATCTTGTGGATATTGTAATCGTCGTCAGACTTCATAAAGTCTTCAACTTCGTTGATTGTTTTCTGAAAGTGTGGAGAGTAGCAGCTTTTGAAAGAATTAAGTTTCTTTTCAGCAGCAACCCGTTCACCTGGGTGGTCGTAGTCTCCCATATAAGAGCAGAACACATCCCAGTCTCTTTTGTTGATTGCTTCATAGATTGACTTCATTGTAGGAATGCCAACCATAAACTTTTTAGAAAGCTTTTCAATATAAGCTTCTTTCTTTTTCATAAACCGAGCTCCTCGTTGATTTTGTCAAGCATTTCTTTTGACACTTTGCGGAGATTGTCGTAATCACCTGACATTGCTGCTTTAAGGTAAGCGTCTTCTGCTTCCTTGCTGTAATCTTTGTTGCCTGTGAGTTCAAAAGCTGTTCTCATAGCCTGTGAAACTCGGCCCATAATTGAATAAGCGTTGCCTGCAGGTTCAAACTCTGAAGGCATTACAAACTTCTGCATTCTTTTCCTCCCTTTAGTCTTCAAGAACAACTGTAAGTGTAAAAATTGGGCAGCTGCCGCTTGAGTGACTTACTTCGAAAAATGTTATCTTTTTGTTTACCATTGACTTAGGAAGGTCGTTGAGGTCTCTTACTCCCGTGTACAACTTGTGCTTGATACTGTTATCCTTGCGGCGTTCAACGTGGCCGTGGAGTCCTTCAACATCAACCCAAACACTGTTCTGTCCTGAAGCTATAAGCCAAGCGTTTGACTGATGCCAAGCAGCCCAAAGTTGTCCGAAAGTAATCTTTTCCATAATCTACTCCTCAATTTCAAATTACAATAATAATATAAAGAGGTTCAGTCGAAAGTTTAAAAATCTATTGCTAAACTTTCAAGAAAATCGTGATGTCCTCCGCCTTTCATATGACCGTCTGAGTCGTAAAAGTAAGGTCCATATTTGACATTTGTGATTTTGTAGCCCAAGTATTTAAGATAAATTACTATAAACTTTCCGAGCTTTTCAATTTCATCAAAATCGTAGTGCTCTTCGTTGACTACTTCTTTTGTGACTTCTTCGTCAAAATGGTCGACAACTTCCTTACCGAAGCGTCCTTTTTTATAAACTGGGATTTGTTTACGACTTGTTATTTTTTCGACAGGAACTATTTTCGGCTTTACAAATTTTGCTAAAGCGTATTCACCGTCAACATCGGGTCTTTCATCATTGAATACAAAAAGCGTACCGTTTGTTCGTTTTATCATAAGAGCATTGCAGGTAAGTACTTTGTCAAGTTTCCTTAAAAGCTCTTCATATTCTGGGTGATTATTAAAGTAGTTTTCAATCTTGCCGCGGCAAAATTCATTCATCTGATCTGCGGAAATAACTTCAAACATAATTACCTCTTACAATAATAATATAAAGAAGCAATCCCAAAAGTTCAGCTTTTACTACTAATTTTTAATAAGAGGATTGTGATGTTATCAACAAAACAAAAAGCAAGTTTACTTTATAAGCACCACTTGGGCGTAGGTTCAACAAGAGACAACCGCGAATTCTTCGAAGAGGCAATTAAGTCATCTTTTGTTGTAAGACCTGACCAATTGTGGACTTACTCAGATAGAATCCCAGACGGAACAGACGCAACAGGCGGCTCTGACGCAATCGCTGAAATTATCAACTTGGGTTTGAACGGAAGAGACCCAATCTTTTATCATTACATTTCCGAGGACCAAGATAAAGTACCTCTCGTAAAGAGATGGATTGATCTTCCTCTTACAATGATTGATAAGGGAACTGACAATGCATTTTTAATTGCAGATGAAAACGGCGAACAGATAAAGAATATCGTTCCTTTCAATTATCACGAAGAATATTACAACTATACACTCAAGACTGCAAACGGAACAAGAATCCCATTCGGTGTTGGTGATTGGCAAGTTGATATTTACTCAGGTATCGTAACTTTCTACGGTGAATTACCTGACGGTGTTGACCACGATAACACACCACTTTTGAGCTTTTATCAATATGTAGGTGGAAACGGTTTCAGACAAGATACTTACGGATACGATGGCGCAATCCTCCCATTGGACTCAATTGAAATTGCTGCAGGTTCTTGTGTACTTACAAATGGTTCAGAAGGCCGTTCATTGTATCAACACATCGTTGATAAAGCAAACGAAATTCAAGATAACTTTGTTGACATCTTTGGTTGGGATGGTTCAAACAAAAATGAAGGTATTGCTCTTTCATTTGAAAAGATTATACCTCTTACATATACTCACAACCTTGACGCTGTAAAAGGCTATGACAAGGCTGCCAACTCAGAAATCGGAACTTTGCTTTCTGATAAAGTTGCAAGCATTGTCGGCGCGGCTTCATCAAAATACGAGATTGTGTTTGTATCTCAAAAAGCAGACCCACTTGACAAATACACAATCAAAATTGAAAACGGTGTTGCTGTTGCTCACGGTCTTGACGGTGAAGATAAAGACCCAACAACTTTAGCAGGAAACGAGTGGGGACTCTATAAAGTTTGGATTTCTGATACAGCTTTCGTAGTATTAAAAGTTCTTGAAGAAGGCGACGAAGAGATTACATTCTCAGTAAAAGGCGTTAAGCTTCAAGAAGACAAAACTATTACAGCTTTGCTTTTGTATTGGAGCGATGAAGATAGACAGTATCAACCATTCCTCCCAAAAGAGGACGTTCTTGGTAATTTTGGTTTCCCAGTCGTAACTATTAACGGTCGTCTTCCTCCATCAGTTCAACTCGGAACTGCTGCTCTTGCAACATTCTCTGATGTTATTACTCCTGACTATTATGGTCCTCGTTCTTTCGCTGTTGTAATTGCAAAAGAAGACGGAACTGATATTAAGTCAGCAGATTATATTGTAAAGAACAGAGAAGATTGGTATCTTAACGACATCTTTGCTCAGCTCCTTACAAGATACGGCGAGGACTTCAAGGGAACAGTATTCTTAAGAGCAGGTACTTATCAGGCAGCAGGCGACCTTGACTTATCAGTATTCAAAAATGTAATTCTTGCAGGTGAAAACTATCATACAGTTATCGACTTGCAAGGACGCAATCTTATAATCAGTAATGATGTTGACTCAGTCTTCGAACTTGACCACCTCAAGTTTATCAATGTAGGTGAAGTTCAAGTCACAAGTAAAGGCAACATCTTTATTTCAGAAACAACATTCCCAAAGACTACTCCTATAACAGTTTACGCGTATAACGGAAGTTCAACATATCTTAACTACTTGTCAGCAGGTGACTTGACAATTGAAGGTGAAGAAGACTCTGAACTTATCAATGTAAATGTAAACGGATGTATTCTCACAAATGTTTCAATCAATAAAGATAAAGTTTATTTGAAAAACTCTTCTCTTAATGAATTGTCAATCTCAACTGATAAGACAATCGTATTGAGAAGCAATGTTATCAATAAGCTTAAAAATAAATACAAAGAGACCTTCATTGAAGGCAATATGATTTTCGAGTATTCAGGAATTGCTCCTAACGCTGCAAATCAGATTCCTGTAGGAACTGCTGCAGACCACGAGATACTCAATTTCAATCACGACACATTGACAACTACAGGTCGTTTCCCAATCTTTGACAAGAACGATGCAGTTCATATGAAATATGCGGAGTTTGCTTCTCCGTTTAATTACAACGAAACATATAACATCATCGAACTTCTTTACGACCCAGAGACAATGAAAATCGTTGATGGCAGATTGACTACTGCTTTGTCAGCAAGTCAGATTGCTATGGACGAAGAATCTTTTGAGAGACACGAAAACTCAGGACTTCCTGCAGTTCATTACGGACCTGAGAACAACCTCAACGATGTGTTCCGCCATATTTACAAATGGAAGGCTGACCTTGACCCTAACGGAAAAGTTCCACTTCAGGAATTGCCTGACTCTGTTGCTTATGGTGGTTTGCTCTTTGTAGGTACTTGGTCTTTTGAAAAGAATCACGGTAATTACCCAACATTCCGCGATGCACAAATAAACCTCAGTGAGGACAAAGTTGTTGATAAATTACAGCCGGGCTGGTTCTTTATCGTTGAAGAAGCTGACGACTTGACAGATGAAGACTCTGATGACGATACACCAGTTGCAACACAAATAGCAGTTGACGGTGTTGAGTTTACAGCAGGTGACTGGGTTGTATTTGAAGGTGCAGGTGACACAATCAGAAAAGTTGATTGGAGCAAAGCTGTCACATTCAGACATAACGGTTATGTAATTACAAACAAGAATGTTATTCGTGATGTAGGCATTTCAAATATTTTCCAAATTCTTACTGAAGAAACAATTGATGACCCAATGCCTGACCAAGAGCTTGGAGATGGTTTCTTTACAGCAAGAAATGGTATCGTTGAAACAATATCAACTCCTATTGCTGCTCTCGCTCAAGACTTGGCTGCAGGTACTGACCTTTCAACATTTGACCTTGATTGTTCTTACAATGAAACACAGGGCGCTGCAAAATGGATTAAAGTTGACCGTGCTTACTCTGACCCAACATATTCGCCTTTGCCATATTACGCAAAAGTTCCTCACATCACAAACCTTGATTGGTATTGGAAGCGTAATAGAAACGCAGGTGCTTTGGACCTTTCAAATAATACAATCATTGAAGCGTTCAAAAAGGTTAACGACCAATTAAGAAAACTTGAGCCTAAGAAGCCTGCTCATATCAAAGATGTTAAGGTTGACTTCGAAAAAGAGTACCCACAAGTTTCATATCGTAAGTGGGTAAATGGAAACATCTCTGCGCCTATAACAAAACTCGATACAACAGCTCTTACAGAATATGATTTCCAAACTGTGACTGACGAAAACGGAAACAGAACATACAAAGAACTTATCTTCTTTGGAGATAAAGCTCACATCACAGTAAAGATTGATAACGACATTCACGAGTTTGATATTACAACTGAGTCAGAAGCACAGTCTGACGATGATGTATATATTTCAGCTCCTACTGAGTCAATGACATTCGCTGACCACGGCGAACAATTCTGGAAAGGCTTCTATGTGACATTGAAAAATAAACACATTGAAGATGGTCAGCATACTGTTGTTATTACACTTGATGATGTTCAGGTTGTATATGACGATGGTACAGTTGATACTTATCAGTTCAGCGATTATAACGGTGTTTCAAATACAATCGTCTACGACGTGTATAAACCTTATTTCCCAGAGATTCTCAGATTGTTGCCTGATACACATATGACTTATCCTCAGATAACATTGGCTGAAATGTCAAAGAGAGACGCTTGTTCAGGTATTCGTAAAATCAATCTTGCAAACTTTAGGAACTTCCCAATTTCTGAGTTTACTCTTGAGAAAGTTTACAAGGACCTTGCAGTTCCTACAGGACCTCTTGCTGAACTTGAAGTACTTCTTAATGACAGCATCCCGTTCTGTGAAAAGATTGATATTACTGATTATGTAAAGCTTGAAGCAAATACAGAATATTCTGCTGCTTACAGAGATTTGAAAGTTGAAGACTTGATGGTTCCTGTGACATACGAAAACAAAAATGACATCTTACCTGAAACTTGTACTTTGGACTTCTATGTGACTGTTTACGATTTGTATAATGAGCCACATCGTATCAAAATCCATACATACACAGGTATGCGTTTTGACCCAACTGAGGAAAGTGAAAGATGTACAGCAGGTGACTTCAATGAAGATTCATTATTCAAGGACTTCCCAAAATCATTTGGTAAAGCTTGGGTATCAGAAAATCGTCTCAGTGAAGAACTTTACAAAATCGGTGAACTTGTTGATGGTGAGCCTGTAGGTGTTTACCGTCAGCCAACTGAAATATACAACGACACAGTCGGAAGCAACATTTGGACAGGTCAGCAGATAGGTGAAGAGCATTATGGAACAGCCTGTTTCAAAATAGGACACATCACTGATGCAACAGGATTTACTTTCAAAGTTGAAGGCTTGCCAAGTGATATGTCAATGTACAACTTTGATAAACTTTCAGGAACAACAAACGATGTTCTTTATCAAGTTTGTTTAGTTGACCCAGACCAAGTTGACCACTCAAACTCAAAAGTCACATCATTCTTGGATGCAAACGCTCCTTATGATGGCTTCTCAAGAGTTAACGAAAATGACTTTTTATATCCTGTAATGTACGCAGGCAACTCAACAGCAATCGAAAAGAGAATTACTTTCGGTAGAAAGAAAATCCTTTCGGGCGATGTATATGTTCGTATTGCAATTAAGAAAGACTCAGGTCTTCGCTTTACAGGAATTAAATTGATAGAGGAAATATAATGGATAAACAGTTTACCTCAAACACTGAAGATAAGCGTCTCAATATTGAAGAGCCTGAATTGATGATGGGAAGACATATTCTCCCTCAGCAAATATGGCGTGACGGCGCTCTTATCCCAGGGTCTCCTGATGATCTTGAGTTTAGCATTCCTGAAATTGAAAATGGTTTGTTAGTTTCATACAACTATTTCAAAGACGGACAAACAGTTCATTCATTGGTTGAAAAGATTGAACGATTGCCACTTCAAAGAGTAAGAGGTACAAAAGATACATACTTCAATAAGGAATTGATTAACTTAATCGGAAGAGAGTTTGATAACGACCCAAACGATAAAGCAAAGTCTTGGCAGTACACAATTTATTCAGGCAACACTGCATTAGCTTACGATGCAGGTAAACCTATTATTGATATTGCGACAGGCGTGTTGAGATTCCGCTCAAAAGAGTTTGTCGAAAATATCCAAGATGATGAGTTCTTTATATCATTTTATAAATACATTGGACGCACAGGCTTCTTAGGTTCAGAAAACAATGGACAAGATGTTTATGGCGGTATTGATATTCCTTTCAGAGACGACATCAAACACTTTAAGGATGCTGATAACGATGAAAGAACAGCAACCTTTAGACTTGAAGGTGAAATAGGTAATACGATTTATGTATTGCCTAACGCTGCTGAAGTTTATGATGGTACCAACCTTGTCGTAGACGAATATCAACAAACAACATCAATAAACAAAAACTTAGGTACTGTTATGTTGCAGGAAAACTATCAAGAGATTGACTGGAATATCGGTTTGCATAACGGCGGCGTTTGGTTTGATGATGGTACAGTAAGAAAGAACTAATTTTAATAAAAGAGGAAATTAGATGGCTTCAAAAATACAGTTAGCGAGAGGTTCTCTTAAAGGTAAACAGACAACAAAGAAACTTTTGCCTTCAGAAATGTTCTGGGTTGCAAGAACATCGGACCCTAATAACAAAAATGATGAATTCACAAAATGGGATGAAGGTACTTTATATGTAGGTCGGCCATCTATCAATCTTGATAGACCTGATGAAGCACCTGTTCCTATTGCAGGCGCTCGTACATATTTTTCAGTTGTTCCAAGAGGTACTCTTTCAAGAGAATCTTCAATCGAAAATACAATCTTCCAACACGCAATGGTTGGTGACTTGTATGTTTGGCAGAACGATGCAATAGACGGTTATTTCCATAATGTTGACGACTTCCGTAGAGACGACTTGTTGCTTATTGTTGATAATGGCGGCGACGATAACGTTTCAGATGGTGGCGTAATTATTGACCACTCTTTAATCAAATATATAAGAATCAATTCTTCGGGTGGTTATGCAGACGACGTTTACTTTACACAAGATGGTAAAGAGGACGGTACTCCTTGGGTTGACTTCGATGCAACAAATGTTCAAGACGCTTTGCTCGAACTTAATTGGGAAAAGCTTATTTATTGTGGTGAAATTGCAACAAATGCTCAGATTCCAGTTAAGCCTACAATCGGCGGCTTGTATCTTGTAAAGGCAGACCAATTGACATTCAACTCAGGTAAGGACGATGAGTTCTCTCCTGATAAAGGTGACTTTGTTTATTGGAGACAACCTATCAACACTGATGTGACATCAGGTACTTGGGTTCAGATTACAAGTGGTTATACAAATGCTGATGAGATTGATTATTACGACCACGATGACGACATTGACCTTTTCATAAGTGGTTTGTATTCAACATTTGACCAAAGACATAAAGATTTATTTAATAACGCAAGTAAGAATGTTCGTGATATGCTTGACTTCTTGATGGCTCAAAAAGCACAACTTGATGAGCAAGGAAAAATTCCATTAAGTCAGTTGCACGACACTGTTCTTGGTAATTTACAATTCAGAGGCGTTTGGAATCCTCTTAATAAAGTTGTTGATGTTGCAACTGAACTTGATACAGTTGACGGAAAGCAAACTCCAAAAGACGCTTCAATTCTCAATCCTCTCCCAGGGTGGGCAGCTTATGAAGACGGCGATACATTGGACCCAAACAATTATCACGGAGTAAATCACGGTGACTATTACACTGTTCAAACACAGGACGATATTCTCAATCTTCAGTATCACTTTGATACAATTGATTTTGAATTGAACACAGGCGACTGGATTGTGTTCTGTGACTCTGATGTTCTTGACGGAACTTCTGATGGTTCAAGCAATGCAAAGCACGGCTTCTGGACAAAAATTGATAACACTGACCGTTTGTCAGCTATGCAGTATATTATTGATGTTCAGAACAAAGACAACTTCTTCGTAACACACGAGATTGATGAAAGTGTATTGACATTAGTAGGTACACCTAAACTTAAAGGACAGAATAAAATCGGTCTTGAATTCTTGGGTAATAATACAGTTGCAATCACAGGTCGTGGACTTATCGACCAACTTGAATATGAAGACCCACTTCCAAACTTCTTGCCAAAATACGATGGTGTAAAAGGTACAGTAAAGAACTCTTATATTGAAGAAGAGGACGGAACTTATACAGGACAAGATCGTTTGGATCATATGAATGACTTTGCTTCACAGGCAAAGACAAGATTCCATTCAAATCTTGAAGTAGGTAATGTAAACGAATATCGTAATACAAGAACTTATGGAAACATTACATTGACACCTCATATCGTTGATGTTGCTGATACACAAGATTATGTAAAGTCAGTTTTGAAGTTTGAAGTTGATGCTTATGATGGTGATGAACTTAAGAGAAGAACAGTATCTTTAGTTGCACCTGATGGCGGACGTGACTATGGCATCAATGAAGATAAGGCAGACGTTGAAACAAATGTTATGCTTCCTGAACATACATCAACTTTGATTGGTAAACTTGCAGGAATTGAGTTTGAAGTTGGAAGAATTCTCAAATCAACAACTGAAGGTTATGCTGAAAGTACATCAATTGAAGAACACATTAACGATAGAGAAAACTGTCCAAACGGTAATATGCACGACTCTATAGGCAATGTTGTTGAGTTCCATTCGCAAGTTTCTTCACCTATAAATCAATCTTTTGAGTACTACTTCGGAGATTGGAACACAGGCGACGATGTAGGTTTTTATAATGAGAATGACTTTGATGATGATGGTAATATGGCAAACAGATGGGGTGAAAACAAAATCCTTGCTCGCCTTGTAAAGAACTTTCATCAAGTTCAATCAAATATTACTGTTATGTTGCCTTGTGAGTCAGGTGTTCTTATTACTGAAGAATTCATTGAAGACTTGTTTGGTTCAGATGATGATACATATTTGACAATGTTTGGTACGTCAAAGACATCTTCTTCAGGTACAAAAATAAATACTCTTCAGAAGTCTCCGTTCCGTATGATTGATAACGCATTAAGAACAAGACTTCTTAATTCACACGCAAATAAATCTTCAATTGAAGCAGAAGCCACTATGCAGCAAACTATTTCAGATAGACTTGCAGATGCTTATGCACCTAAAGTAAGAGACGGTCGCTTTTGGCCTTCAGTTGAAAGAGATGCAACTTTGGTTGCAGAAACAGATATTGTCGCAGGTAAGTTTGACGATGATGGAAATATTATCGAAAAGAAATCAATCGTTGGTACAAATGCAATCGGTGTATCTGACCCAGATTATGGAACAATGCTTATTCACGGTGCAAGACGCAATTACCCAAATGCGGAGCAGTACTATGACCCAGCAACAGGTTTACCTACTCTCCCAGTTGATGTTGTAGTTGATGCGCCTAATGAAGGCGGTGTATTGATAACAAGTGATTCCGTTGTAAGTGGCGGTGTCTGGACATAATAATAACTAAATATAAAGAGGACAAAAGATGGCTAAACATTATAATAAAATTCAAGTCGCAAGAGGTAATAAAAATAGAAAATTGCCACTTCTTGGCGAATTGTTTTATGATTACGATAGTAAAAGTGTTTTCATAGGTGTTGCAAAATCAGGCACTATTCCTGAAGGAGAACATCCTTATGAATGGAAACGCTTCGGTGGTTTTGATAGTATTGTAATTAAAGGTACAATCGGCAGTGATGCAGAATACGCTGCATTAAATGGATCGCTTCTCCCAGGTGATGCATATATCGTAACAGCACCAATCAGTGTTGAACAAAAAGAAATTATTTTTGACGGTGTCGGCCACGCAACAAGAGGAAAGAACTATCGTACTTATGACGACTTCTTCAAGCCTGGGCAAATAATTGTTTATTGTTCTGAAGACTTGAGTGCACTTCCTAACGCCGCTGTTTATGGCAGCAGCACCGCTGGTTTTATTCCACTTTCAGGTGGACAGAATGCATCAGATATTGAAAACGATGTAAAGTTCCAGCCTGTAGCTAAAGCTGCTGCTGACCCAGACGATATTGCAGCAAATGCAACAGGTCTTAATAATGTTCAGTCTGCTCTTGATTACTTGTTTAATAACAAGATGGAATATAAAGGTAAGTTTGATACTGTAAACTTTACAGGTACACTTACAAGAACTGGAAATGCAACAATAGAAGATACAGTAATCAATGCAATTGCATCTATGCAGGCTCTTAACCCAGGTGAATGGTTAATTTATAATGGTCCTACAAAGAGCATTACAGTTGTCAATGACGCTGCAGAAGAAACATACGTTTTGAAAAAGAACACAGCAATTGTTATGAGTGCAACTGTTGTTGATAGTGTCAACGCTCAAACAAATGAAGCTGAAGGTGGTCTTAATAAGATTGTTAGCTGCTTCCCACTTGGTGCTGCTGATGCAAATGATATTGAATTCAGTTTCACAGATAAAAGAAAGTCAACTGAAGGCACATCTAGTGTTAGCACTAAATCTATTGCAGGTACTACTTTAACACTTGACCCTGCTGACAGCGCTAGCGGACAGGTTGACGACCAAGTAACATCTGTTACACAAGCTCTTGATGTTCTTCATCAAACAAAAGCTGATTTGAACGCTGAAGGTAAAATTCCTTTATCACAGATTCCTAATACATTCGTTGGTGCACTTCAGTATATTGGTACTGTAAATCTTGATGGCGCAACTGTTACACAGATGACTGCTGTTGAGTTTGCTCAGGCAATGGCTGATTTGAATGGCGCCGACTCAATGGAGAAACCTCGGGAAGGTGAAGAAGCAGGTACACAATTCCAAAGAGTTGATGCAGGCGACTATGTAATTGTAAAAGTTTCAGGAAGCACAACTGTTTCTGATGAAGCACTTAATACAAGTTCTCGCAAGTCACAGATTAAAGTTATTACAGGCTCAGGTGCAAATGACTTCTTCCTTGTATCAGAAGGTGACCACGTAATTTGTAATAGCGTAACTTACGATGATAATGGTAATATCACAGCAGTTAAACTTGACCACCTTGATACATCTTCAAGAGTTGATGCTGTAAACGGAATGACAGCTGAAGTTGACGTTGTAGGTAATATCAGAGAAGGCGTTGATACATCAAAATCATCAACAGCTGACTTGCACAATTACCCAGAAGTTGTCGTAACTAATGACCTCGTAACACATCAGATTAAAATAACAATTCCTAATGCCGTTCTCGCACCTGCTGATATTGCAAAGAATGCAATTCCTGTAGGAAATGGCGGAAAAGAACTTCTTCAGTCAGAAGTAAGTATCAACGGACAGGAAAATGCTTCTGAATGGCACGATACAACAGGTCTTAGTGACCCAGATGATATTGCTGCTGCTGAGGCACACAATACAGAACTTATTGGTAAATTAAAGAATGCTGGTGGAAACGTTGTAGTTGAGTTCCCAGATGAAAGCGGTAAGATGGCTGTTACATCAGAAGGCGAAGGTACTGAGGACTTCATTCCAAAATATGACGCTCACGGAAATTTAATCGACTCTGATGTTTCACAGAACACTGCAAATGAAAAGTTTGATATTTACGATAAGAATGGAAACAAGATCGTAACTATCAACTATAACGACCTTGCTAGTCTTATCAACTTCCACAGAGCTGGCGCGGGTAATACAACAGTTGAAGTTATTCGTCGTTATGATGAAGTTGATGCTACATCAGGAAAGAAGTTTACTGATATAAGAAATTACGATGAAAACACTCACACAACACTTGATGATTGTTCAACAATTGATGGCGGTGAATGGGCATAATTCAGTTAATATAATTTAGAAACTTCAGGCGGGCTTCGGTCCGCCTTTTTATTCAAGGGAGAGTATGAAAAAGAAAATTACAGTTAGATGGTTTGATGGATTCAAGAGAGACTTCTTTCCTATTGAATATGAGTTTGGCAATTCTTATTTGTGGATGAAATTTGAAGATAAAGAAGAATGGCTTCCACTTGTACAGATAAGAAATATCAAGACTTCTGAAATTAAGGAGACGGAAAAATGAAAAAGTTTTTGGGCTTTATTTTCGCTTTCGTTCTTATGACATCGGTTTTTGCAACTTCATATAAGGTTGTAAATATTACAGGAAAAGTCTTTGTGAACAATGCTCAAGTTGAGATTGAACAGGTTTTGGACGACGAGGATGTTCTTAATGTAAGACCTCAGGCAGCAATCACTTTACAGCCAATTGATAAAATCGAAAAGAGAACTTTCAAAACTGCTAACAATCATATAACTGTAAAAGATGCTTGGGTACAATCTGCTATCGGAAAAGGTGGTCTTAAGAAGATGAAAATTGCAGATGCAAGTCATATTGCACCACCTGTAGATAGACCTAGAGAAGCAGTTGCAACAGCTGCATCAAGAGCTTCTGAAGCAAAAGAAGATTTTGAATGGGATGAATAATTTTACGAAGTGAAAAAATTGGCGGGCTTATTGCCCGCCTTTTTTATTTGTTATACCAACAAACACATTCAATTTTATCTTCAAGTCCTTTCGGGATTTGATAATCAACTGTTCTGTGGTCGCCTCTTATAATGCCGACGTCGCTAAAGCCGATAATATCGCCGCACCCCATTTCGCATTTTTCAACAACAGGTTCAAGAACAGACCAAACGCTTCTTTCATCGTTGTCCCAACAATTAGGAATTTCTTTATCTTCTTTGAAAACAAAAACACCTGAGCCGTCTGATGGCAAAAAGCACGAAGAATGAACACAATCCATAAACTCTTCAACTGTCATTACATCACCGATGTCTTCTGCTTTCTTTACTTCTTTTATTGTCATATTTTCTCCAAAAGAAAACGGGTCGTTGCCGACCCGTCTTTTATTAGTTTACTGAAAGTACTTTCATTTTCTGAATCTTTGATGAAGGCTTGTCACGGCAAGCATCAAGCAAAGCCTGTTTTCCGTCCATTCCGCCCCAGCAGATTCCAAATACATCTGACTTTAAGGTGTTGATTATTTCAACCCAGCGGTTGAGGTAATCTTCGAAGTCAGAGATTACGAACAGCTTGTCAGCATCTGACTTAAGGTACTTTTTTGCATATTCAATTCCTGAAGCAATTTCAGTACCACCGCCTCTGTGGATTTTATCTTCGAACTCATTGAACTTGATGTCGTCAACGAGGTCAGTATCCCAAAGGATAATTCTTGAATTGTAGCCGAAGTTTCTGCGGTACTTCTTCAACTCTGTAAGAAGAGCC
>Ga0265298_10000857_pt1 | contig 45251 bp, 38 predicted proteins | sample AusTroGonzalo_MG_3_FD_193486 | JGI IMG/M metagenome (GOLD analysis project Ga0265298, IMG submission 193486) | Bovine rumen microbial communities from tropical cattle in Woodstock, Queensland, Australia - Gonzalo_01 | ecosystem: Host-associated > Mammals > Digestive system > Stomach > Rumen ...
TAGATTTATCGGTTTTTTTGAAATTTCGAGGTCAATTCCATTGTAAATGAGCCTAATATCCTTATTTTTCAAAAAACTTTGTTCAACACATTTTTTCAACCAGAGTGACGGAGAGACGATCGTAAAATCAACTGAGTTAAAGATTTTGTTTTTGTAATCCCACAGATTTTTCGCTCTGTCTTTTTTGATTGCCGGATAAATATCAAGCCTTTTGCAGTTTTCGCAACCGGTTTTCCATTTTTCACATTCGAAAGAGTAGGCGCAGTGCGCAGTAATCGGGAACATGTCATGAAAAGTCCAGACAACAGGAGCAATTTTCGACAGTTTCGGTAGAAGATTAGTTTGAAAATATCCTCCGTGAATGTTATGAAGATGGATAATGTCGGGAGAGATTTTTTTTGTGGTTTTTAAAATAAACTGCGATTCTATCGGCAAAAATTTATAAAGATATCCGTATTCGGAAATGATTCTTGAGAGTTTCTTATATCCGAAAACCGAAGTTTTTTCGCTTGTTTGAAAGATGTTTTCAGTGTTTTTGCCAGAATTCTCTTTAACGATGAAAAATTGTTCAATGCCATGATTCTGTTTGAGATTTTTGGAAAGCATCCGCATTAGCAGAGCTGCTCCACCTTGGGAAAAAGCTGAATTTATGTGGAGAATTTTCACTTAGACAGCCTCTTTATCTGTTAATCCAAAATTCATGCATTTTTATCAAAACCTTTGCTAAGAAACGAAGTAATGATTTCTGATTCTTACGCAATTGAATTTGTTCTTTTCGCTTTATCTCTGCCTGCTCTTTTTCCGTAAAATTTTGAGATAAAAAGATTTGTTTCTCGTTCTTATATAGTTCTATATTTGTTGAACTTATTCCATCTTTAAAAAACAAAGAAATAACAATATCTACATAGAGATCCGATATTTTGTTGTCGCATAAAATTTTTTTGTTAAAAACATTGTCGGCTATTATTTTATAAAATTCGTTGTAATTACCGAATTTATAAAACAAATTCTTCTTGTAAAATATGGCTTGATGAGGTAAACCATCAATAAAAAAGAGATATGCATCCGGATTTTTGCTTCCAACAATCTCATATTTATTTGTTGTAGGGTCAACACGAAAAACATTTCCACGAATTATATCGAATATGTCTCTTTTAAATAAATTCATCAATGATTTTATGATGTTGTAATGAACTAAACAATCTCCTGCATTGAGAAAAAGCAGATAGTTTCCCGCGGCGAGTTTTATCCCTTTGTTCATCGCATTGTATATGCCTGAATCTGGCTCGCTTATCCATTTTATAGGATATTTTGCTGCGTATTGCTGAATAATTTCAACGGTTTTATCTGTTGAAGCCCCGTCAATAACAACATATTCGATATTTTCACTGAAGCAGCTTTGTGTTACAACGCTGAGCATTGTTCTTTCTATCGCATTTTCAGCGTTTCTGCAGACAGTGATTATTGAGATCTTCATTTTAAAAGTTCCTCATAAAGCCGCAGATATTCTAACGCCATTCTTTCGGAAGAGAATTTTTTGCTTGCATTGATGGCATTTTCAGCCATTTTTTCCCTCAATTCATCGTCATCAAGCAGTGTTTCCAAAGCTAGAACCAGTTTTTCTCCGTTTTTGTATTCAACAACCAAACCTGATTTTCCGTTTTCAACGATTTCAGGGACTCCGCCGGTTTCGAATGTAACAATCGGAAGTCCGCATGCAAGAGATTCTATTGCGGTCAACGGGCAGTTGTCAGCTAAGGTCGGGAAAAGATAGATGTCCGCCGCTGAATAAAGTTTAGCCATGGTTTTGGGATCGTTGACATATCCATAGTCCAGCCAATTTTCCGATTTTTGTCCGTTGTTGTCTCCTATATTTAAGAAGAGAATGTCTCTACGATTTTTCAACTTTTCAAAAGCCTCGAAAACAAAATCTCCCCCTTTGAACGGATTTTTGACTCCGCCGTTGGCGGAAAAAAGAATGATTTTTTTGTTTTCTGGCAATTTGAGCTCTATTCTGGCTTTAGATTTATCGGTTTTTTTGAAATTTTCGAGGTCAATTCCATTGTAAATGAGCCTAATATCCTTATTTTTCAAAAAACTTTGTTCAACACATTTTTTCAGCCAGAGTGAAGGTGTGACTATCGTAAAATTCGCAGAATTGAAGATTTTATTTTTGTATTTCCACAAGAATTTTGTTCTGTCCTTTTTGATTGAAGGGCAAATATCCAAATTTTCACAATTTTCACACCCGGTTTTCCATTCTTCACATTCAAAGGAATGAGCGCAGTGCCCAGTAATCGGGAACATATCATGAAAAGTCCAGACAACAGGGGCGATTTTTGAAAGTTTAGGCAGAAGATTTGTCTGGAAATAACCTCCGTGAATATTGTGGAGATGGATGATGTCTGGAGAAATTTCTTTAGTATGTTTTACCAAAAGAGAAGAATAAGGAATATATAAGTATAAAAATCCATGTTCCCACAAAATTCGCTTCAATTTTTGTTGACCCAAAAGATATTTTTTGTCATCCGGAAACCAATAAAAATTTGCGTTTTTTTCTTTGGGCTTTTCCCCGAAAATAAAATAATTTTCCACGTTTGTGATTTTACTGGTGTTTTTGGCAATAAGATCCATCAGCAAAGCTGCGCCGCCTTGACCAAAAGAAGTGTTAATATGCAGAATTTTCAATTAAACAACCTCTTCCAAACTTTTCTTATAAAACGTTTTAGAGAATATCTTGGCGGTCTTGGGGGTGGATCAAAAACTTTGCGGAAATTTTTTAATATATTTTTGTTTGGTTCAGCTTCCTCAATTTTTGGCAGCCAGCTGTCATCAAGAGTAGTGATTAATCTTGCATCTGCTCCTGTGTGGGTGCCGCTGCTGTCAAGACCGACATTTGTTACGAGTGATTTTATCGGTCGGATATTGAATTTATTTTGTTTGAATAATGAGTAATCAAAACGGATATCCCATGCGTCAATTTTTCCTTCCATCTGGTCTTTGAGCATTCCGCTCATGTCTGTCCCGCCGCGGTTGAACGCTTTTTGAAGCGCTATATTCTCAGAAAATTCTTTAAAATCAGACACTTCCCAATCAATGCTGTTCCAGCGGTTTTTCCATGTTCCCCATCCCCATGAACCGTGGCGATAGGAAATGTAAATGTCTTTTTTATAATTTGCTGGAATCTTCATTGTTTTTGAAGGAAAAGTAAACCCACTGACAGAAAAAATCCGATTGTCATTTTCAAAAAAATCCAATGCTGCGTTCATGAAACGAAGGAAAAATTTTGAAGTTACAATATCATCTTCCACCACGATCACTTTGTCATATCGTTCAAAAACAGACGAAATGCCTTGAATTATTGAATCGGCGCAACCGATGTTGTGTTTTGCTTCCTGAATTGTTATTTTTTTAAATCCGTAAATTTTGTGAATATATTCTCTAACTTGGCTGATTTTTTCTTTCTGTTCTTCAGTTGTGTTTGCTTTGGGTCCATCAGCAAAAATGAAGAGTTCACTTTCTGTTGCTAACTCATTTTTCTGTAAGGCTTCAACCGTCTGCTGAGTGTGCCATGGTCGGTTGTAAACAAAAAGTATGATGGGTGCTAAAACCATTTAACCCCTTATAAGTGCAGTAAATTCCTAAAACAATAATAAATATATCTCAAATTTGCTCTCGGAGTTTCAAATATTTTCCATTTTCTGAAAGTTGTAAAATACAATTTTGGAGATGTTATTTTGTTTTGCAGGCTATGCTCTGCAATATTTTTAATAAAATTTCTGATTTTGTCTTGAAAAAGTTGTTTGTATCCATGAGCGGTTCCGGCAGTAGAGATGTTGTCCAAGATTTTTACAGCTGAAATCAACTCTATTTTATTTTTTGCTATAAAAATTCCATTAACAATGTCTAAATAGATTGATCTTTCTTCTTCCGATAAATCAACCCCTATCTTTTTAACATTTTTAAGCCTGATATCATTAGCAACATCATTTTGTTTTTTTCCGTTTGTTTGCTCTGAATGCCTTCTATAGAGTAACAAGACTTTTGGAATATTAGCGAGTTTTATAGTGTCAACTGTTCTTGACCATAGATTATAATCTTGAGCTGAAGTAAAATCCTCAGGATAAAATAATGCGATATCATTCCTGAAAAAAACCGTTGGATGAATCAGTGCGCAGTAAAAAAAAGTTACATCTTTAATTTCTTTATGGGTTTGATATGTTTTTATTACATCATCTCTGTTGCCAAAATTTTGTGCCCAACTTCCACAAATTCCTATATCTGGATTTTGCTCCATAAAGTCAAATTGTGTTTGAAACCGTTGAGGCAAAGAAATGTCATCCGCATCCATTCTTGCAATATATTTTCCACGAGCAGCCGCCAGTCCGATATTTAAAGATTTTGCAACACCTTGATTTCGTTCGTTGTTTATAAGCTTGATGCGCAAATCTTTGTATGATTCGATGATTTCTTTGGTGGAATCGGTTGACGCATCATTGATTATTATAAATTCAAAATCATTGAAAGTTTGAGAGAGAATGCTGTTTATAGCTTCAGCAATATATTTTTCTGCATTGTATGCAGGCATAATTACTGAGATTTGTGGGTTATTCATGGCAATCAATGCTTTGACAGTCTATTTTTTCCCACTGATTGGGCAGTATTATTTCGCACACATGTTTATATGGGATTTTGTTAAAAATACCGAGATATTCTGTAACAGAAAACGAAGATGCTCTTAAAATAGAATCTATTGCTCCTGAACCAGTCCAAATTCCTAAGTTTATAAAATATTTGCCTGATTTTAGAGGTATGGAATCAAACGAGGTCAGAAATATACTTTTTCCTTTTTTTAATAATAATTTTTTACCTGTGAATAAAAAAGTGTTTGTATGAATTAATTTTATTCCCCATTGGGATTCAATTGTCAGTGAAAGATGAACATCAGAAATATCTTCTGTGCTTTCTATAGACATTTTAAAAGCAATATTGTCTCCTGTTTCTATTGAATTCGTAGGTTTTTTGTTCGAAAAAATTTCGAATTTAACGAATTTAGCAATATGGTTTCCTTCACGATTTTCCGTTCTTGTTGAAAGATCTGTTTCTTCAATTTTTGTTCCCAAAGAGAGATATTCGTTAATTGTCTCTTCCGTTCCTCCTTCAAACACCAGTTTCCCATTCCTGAGCAACATCCCTCTCGTGCACAACTGTCTCACCGCCGCCATATTATGGCTCACAAACAGCACTGTCCGGCCTTCCTTTTTGCTGACATCGTCCATTTTTCCGAGGCATTTTTTCTGGAAATCAGCATCTCCGACTGCCAAAACTTCGTCAACGACAAGAATTTCCGGGTCAAGGTGTGCCGCGACTGCGAATGCGAGACGGACATACATTCCGCTGGAATAGCGTTTTACCGGTGTGTCTATGAACTTTTCGACTCCGGAAAAGTCAATGATTTCATCAAGCTTTCTATCGATTTCGTGTTTCCTCATTCCGAGGATGGCACCGTTGAGATAGATGTTCTCGCGCCCTGTGAGTTCAGGGTGGAAGCCGGTCCCGACTTCAAGGAGCGATCCGATGCGCCCTTTGATTTTGATGCAGCCGCTTGTGGGGGAGGTGACACGCGACAAAATTTTGAGAAGTGTCGATTTGCCAGCACCGTTCGCGCCGATGATCCCCAGAACTTCGCCTTGTTTGACATCGAAAGAGACATCTTTCAAGGCGTAGATGAAATCGTTGTCGGAGTTGTTTTTAGCGGATGAAAGCATTGAAACGCGGGAATTCGGGTCTTCCTTGCCGCGGATCTTCGCCCACCATCCCTGCAGATCCTTGGCAAGAGTGCCGTGGTTGATAAGCCCCAGCTGGTAAAACTTTGAGATATTTTCAACTTTTATGACTGTGTCACTCATAAGCACCAACGTTCAAACAAAAACGCTATAAAATCCCACATATTGCCTTTATTGTCAATAGGAAAAATGGGGCCGTGGGTGTTTTTTTGGATATAAACAACCCCTCGGCCGCTGCTTCGACGAGCTCAGCAACCGGCAGCCGCCGCAGAATAGGGAGTTTAGAGAATTTAAGGTGTCTAGGGAATTTAGGGAGCGGCGGCGGATCTGCAAATCGGAAAAAGTGGCAAAAATCATCTGAAAATACCGGAAAAAAGTGGCAGATTTTCAAGATAAACTTTGAAGAACTGCGTGTTTTTGGCATAAAAAACTTTGAAGAATTGCACTTTTCAGGCAGTTTTTATAACGATTTCAACAAGTTTTCCGAGTTTGTCAGCAAGACCAGTCAACAAACTGTTTTGTGCAAAAATGTCATGAAATCTTGATTCGGTGTGGATTGCGGCTTTAAAAAATTGATCTGGTTTGCTGACAATTTCTTGAAAAAAATCAGGAACAAACTATTTTTTTATGTTTTTTGAAGTATTTAAAAGTTGGGTGGAGCAATGTCGTCAAAAATAAAAAGGTTATTCCGGCAATATGTATCGCCAAATTTAAAAAAACTGATATACAGATTCAGCCATAAGAAGGCTCATTCCGACCTGTATGCCCAAACCCACAAAGAAACTCTGTTTCCGATTATGGATTGGGAAAACCCCATAACCCATGATCAAAAAATCCATTGGCTTATGGTGAACAAATATGATAGTCCCGATATTGGTTTTTATGCCGACAAAGTCAGGGTTCGTGAATATGTCAAGGAATGCGGATTCGAAGATATGCTGATTCCGATTTATGAAGTGCATGAAAAAGTTGAAGATTTTGATGTTTCCAAAGTTCCAGAATCTTTTATTCTGAAAGCAAACCATGGCAGCGGAACGGTGTTTTATGAATTCATCAAAGATAAGAACGATAAAACCCACATGGATTTTGCTTTGGAAAAAATGAAAAAAGCTTTAAAAATTGATTATTCAAAAGCCGGGTATGAATATAATTACCACTACATCAAGCCTCTGGTTTATGCAGAACAATTGCTTTCAGACGGGCATGAACGGGTGAATGATTATAAAATTTATGTGATTCATGGAAAAGCAAAGTTTGTTCTTGTATGTACAGAGAGAAATTCTGAAGGCGAGCCTCTTTTGAATACCTATGATCTGCAGTGGAAGGAAGTGGATTTTATATGCAAAAACCTTATAGGAAAAATTGTGCCACAACCTGAAAGTCTTGATGCCATGATAGTTGCCGCGGAGAAAATAGCTTCACCGTTCTGTTGCGCCCGCATAGATTTTTATGAAGTCGGTGAAAAACCTTATTTTGGAGAGATTACGCTTACTCCGGCAGCCGGTAATGCAATATATTTCACAGATGAAGCTCAAATAAAAATTGGCGAGATGATAGAACTTTAAAATATAACTCCTCAAAACAATTTAAATTTTTATTGCTATCCGATCCAAAGCCTTGGAAATGTATTTTTCAAATGGTTGTCTGCATAGTTTCAGATAATTAAGGGCTCCATGGTAAGAATTTAGGTGGCGGCGGTATTTATTTCCTCGTCACGCTGGAGAAGGATTAAGTGTCTTTTGAGAGAAGTTGCTTGATTCGGCGAATTTTTATATACATGAGAGTTTGTTTGATTCTTTAAAGGTAATTTGCATGAATGTTCAAGACAGAAACCGCTATATTTTGGTATTTTTTATAGTGTATATTATTGTCCTGTTGAATAAGTCCATAATGTTTGTTTTGCATGATTTCCAGCGCAGTGAAATGTATTCAAACTGGCTGATCAATTATCGTGGCGGTTTTATGAGACGAGGTCTTAGCGGCAGTATAATTTTATATGTTTCCTCCATATTAAATATATCGACAACTTTGTTGACGAATATTATATGTGCTTCAGCATGGTTATTTGTCCTCATTTTTTTTGTCACAAAGTTTGTGCAGAGACGATATCCACTGTTTATTTTGTCTTTGCCGTTTTTTATCGGAGAAACAATTCTTATTGACCCTTCATGCTGTTTAAGAAAAGATTGCTTTTGTCTAATGATTTTCATTATAATGCTCCAACAGTTTTTCAGTGGCAAATATGTACAAAATGAATGGAAGGTTTTGTTTTTTAAAATAAATATTCTTTTCATTATTGGGATTTTGATTCACGAAGTGATTTTCTTTTTCGCATTTCCAATACTTTTTTTCTCTCATTATAAAAAAGCGGGTTCTTTATTTAAAAGTCTGTTGTTTTTTATGCCGTCAATATTTGCTTTTCTCTGTTGTGAAGTGATTCCTTCGGATGCAACGGCGAGAGAGATGCTGCGCTTGACTCCACAAATAGATTTTGATGATGTTGGTTTTCTGTTTACAAAGTTTTATAAGAGTTTTGTAATATTATGGGGCAGAATTAACAATCCTCCTTTGTGGTTTTCATTATTTTATTTGTTTGGCTGGATTCTGGCGATTTATTTCGTATGTATGAATTTTCATAGAATTAAAATTGATATTACAAAAAATATTGAATTTGACTGTCGATTTTTGTCTCGAATTTTGATGTTTCAGTTTTTGTCAATATCGCCTCTTTTCTGTTGCACATGGGATTGGGGCAGATGGATGTTTTTATGGGTCGCCTCGTCTTTCGCATATTTTCTAATAGCGGAAACCAATCCGTTTGAAGGAAAAATTTTTGAGAAAACAGATTTGTATCGTTTGGGTATATTTCAAAAAATAAGTAAAAATTCAGTCGTGGTTTTTGCAGTATCAATACTCATAAATTGTCAATATATGCTTCCTTTTGAGAAGGAGTTTTTTATTCATTCTCCTGCTTTTGAAGTCTTGAATGCGATATCCAAAATTATTTACTTTATAATAGACAAATAAATTTATTTTGAAGAGTGTGTCGATAATGTAGCGGCTTTTCAGGAGGAAATCACTATGTTTTATTGCAAATATCTGTGCTTGGGGTAATAAAATCATAGCGATGTTTGGTTTGAGGTGTAAATGACAAGTAGAGCAATATTGGAGAAAATCAAAAATATCAAATCTTTAAATAATTCATGGGCAAAAAAATCGCTTTTTGTGACGGTATTTATATTGGTTTTTCTTAGGATTCTTTCGTTTGCGTGGTGCTGCGACGATGCTTATCACGCTTATATTATGTCGGTAAATTTATTGGCCGGCAAAGGGTTCACGCCGACCCCGGGCATAAGAGTGAATGCTTCGACTTGTCCGCTTTGGACTCTTGTTGTGACTTTGGGAATGGTGCTCTGGAATAATCCTTACGCGATAGGAATGATTTTAAACTTACTTTTTTCAGGTATTGCTTTGTTCATGCTGTTTAAGTTCATTTACAAAAAAGACGATTGGTTTGTCATTTTGTTTGTTGTTGCGGCGTGGCTTTGTTTTTCGAAAAGTTATTTGTCATACACTACAAGTGGTTTGGAAAATGCCCAAATACTTATGTTGAGCAGTTTTTATTTAGCTGTGCTTTTTAAAAACGAATATTTTTCAAAGAAAGAACTCTTTAAAATTGCCCTTTTTGAAGGTTTGATTGCATTCACCAGAATGGACTGTGCGCTTATTTTGGCATTTACATCAGCCTATGTGTTTTTATTCAGATATAAAAAAGATGAAAAAGACACGGCCGGTTTTTCTCTGAACAAACTTTTACAAGTGATTCCGGTAGCGATTTTAGGGCTTTCACCGTTTATTTTGTGGGAATTCTTTTCTTGGTTCTATTACGGAAGTTTTATTCCTAATACAGCTCTTGCAAAGCTCAATACCGGATTTCCTTTGAGTGATTATCTTATCCGCGGAGTATGGTATTTTGCAAAAACAGGTTTCTTTTATGATCCGCTTGTCTTGTTGGTTCCGATATTGTTTATTGTTTCTGTTGCAAAAACCTGTAAAGACTCCAGAAATATCAAAGAAATCTGTCTGGCTTCAGGGATCATATTATATCTGTTTTATATAGTTTATATCGGCGGAGACTTTATGAGGGGAAGACATTTCCTCTCCTTGTTTTGGATTGCTTTGATATCTCTGGTTTATTTAAAAAATCCGTTGCAACGCACTGTAAGTTTCAAGTGGTTTAGTGTTTTTTTCGTTATATCCGGCACTTTGTTTTTATTGGCTGGCTTTTTAATTTTTATGAAAAAAGTTCCTTACGGATGTACAGATGAGCAGCAATATTATTATCATTCTACGGGTTTAAGTCCTGTACTTGCTGATTATTCAAAAAACGGAAAAATAACAATAATTTCCGAAAACAAACACCTCGGCATACAATGGTTCCATGGAAATAAAGGAGCTTATGAATATCGTTTGTATGATCCTTTGTTATCAAGACTTCCGGCAGTTCACGACAAAGATTGGGCAATCGGTCACATGCAGCGAAAAATTCCTGCCGGTTATCAAAAAACCTTGAATACGGGAATCAATTATATTGAAGACAAAAATCTGGCATTTTATTATGACAAATTAAAATTCATATTGTCTGGAGATCTGTTAGACTTTGAACGCTTGAAAGAAATTGTGAAATTCAATAGCGGAGCTTATGAGAAGTATCGTTTGCAATATATTAAAGATAGCAAGTAAAGAATTATGACTGAGAAAGACAAATTTAGTCTGAGGCGTTATACCTCCTATCTTTCCGAACATTTTTTGCATTACGTCGCTCTGTTTTATGCATTGATATTATTTTTCCTGAATTTTATCAGGATTTTTGATAACAACTTTTGGCTTGACGAAGCCTTTTCGATAAATCTGGCCAAAATGGATCTGACCGGCATGATTGGTGCCACTGCAGCAGATGTTCATCCTCCGCTTTATTATGCGATATTGATGGTGATGTACCGGTTGTTCGGAGATCACGGGTGGGTTTTCCATCTGACATCAATAATTCCGTATGCAACAACTATGGTTTTGGCGCTTTCAGTTATATGGAAAAAGTTCGGCAAAGGAAGCGCTTTTCTTATGATCACATTTATATCGATCATGCGAAGTGCTGTGGTGTACAATGTCGAAGTCAGAATGTATTCTTGGGCGGCATTGTTTTTGCTGCTGGCTTATTATGCATGTTATATGATAATGGAGGATGATAACAGGCGAAGCGGGTATGTTTTGTTTTCGGCTGCTTCTATCCTGGCTGCCTATACCCATTATTATACAATTATTCCCTTAGCGGTAATGGCTGCTTCTGTTTTTGTATTTTTGTTTGTGAAGAAAAGAAAAATCTTAAAGTTCATCGCAGCCATATCTGTCTCGATAATTCTCTATTTGCCCTGGATAAACACTGTGATTCGGCAGTTTCAGCATGTTTCCGGCGGTTTTTCAAGAGAAAATCCCGGTTTGGCAAAAGGTTTGTGCTATTTTTTCTGGCAGGGTAATGCCGCGAATTCAGGAGTTATGCTTATCTTCAATGTTTTGTATTCCGGGCTTTTTCTCGTATTTGCTACAACTTTGATATTTTGGTTGATGTGGCGCAGCATAAAAAAAATGCGTGAAAACTCTGAATCTGAGGTTATAAGTTTTGCGGAAGCATACTGGATATTTTCAGGTTATGCCGTATCAACAGGGACAGTGCTTGCGTTGGAGTTGATTTCAATTTTGTTAACTCCGACATTGGCATATAGATATTTGCACCCAGTCGTTGGGCTTATGTGGCTTGCTTTCAGCGTTGCCGTTTCAAAGCTTAAAAAAGGAAATTTGATTGCCGGAATCATGACCGTTTTAACATTGCTGCTCGCGATGCCGATGTATATCGAAACTTATAAGTCAGATGTCGAAGCTGACATGCGGAGCAGAACCACTCAGAAGATGATGCTTGAGAAGATAGGTGCAGATGATTTGATGCTGACAAATATTGAGCATCTTGAATGGAGCATTCTGCAATATTATTTGCCGGAAATAAGCCATAAGTATGTTTCTGAAATCAAAGAAATTGAGCCGGATAGACAATATTGGATTTTGTGGTCTGATTCTTTAAATGAAAGTACTCTCAATAATATCAAAGAGTTAAATTATCATGTGGTTGAAAAATGCCAGAATTGTGAGTTGGGCAGCACGGCTTTTCATTTGTATAAATTTGAAAAATAAAAGGTTGACTTTGCCGGCGAAAACTTTACAATAGTTCCGTTTTATTGGCGGAGTAACAATGAAATTTGTGTTAATTGTCGTTTCAGCGGCTTTTTTAATGGCTTTTTCGATTAGTGATTTCGGTGGTTTGCACTCTTCTCAGCAGACTCCGCTCGCTGCCGAAGCCTATGATCCGCCGCCTTCTCCTCCGGGAAATCCCGATCCGCCGCCTCCGCTTCCCCCGGATCCTTTCAGAAAGGCTTAATTCTTGAAAAAATTATGTTAAATATTGAGGTTTAAGATGACAAAATTGTTGAAGGGAAATGTTTCTTTCGCGGTGTTTATGCCGGAAAAAGTTCCCGAAAGCATTGAAAAGGTCCGCGAGGCTCTTGCCGGAAGTGCATTTCAGCGGCTTGATCCGACCGATCTCAGAGACGAGTCAGTCGGCTGGGTCGATGCTGTGCTCTGTTTCGACAACGAGAATTTTTCCTCTCTTCTTCACGACAGTTTTTTAGTTTTTGCACTCCGTGAGGACAAATATTCATTTACTGCGGCTCAGCTCAGACCTTACATAGAGGAGGCAGAGTTCGTTTTCAAGCGTGAAAACAACCTCGAATACATTGCGGCGCAGCAGAAAAAAGAGATCCGCGAACAGGTCGTCAGGCGCATGAAGACAAATTCCTATCCTAAAACGACGATCACTGAAGTTGCGTGGGATATGGATTCGAAGCTGATATATTTGTTTTCCCAATTGGGAGCTACGGTTGCGAAATTTACTGATATTTTTGAGAAAAGTTTTGAAACTTCGATCAATCAGGTAAATCTTTTCGATTCAGTGAAAGAGCTCGGCGGAGCGGACAAAGTGGAACCTGTTTTTACAAAAATCTGGAGTGCAAAATGATGAAGGAAAGCGGTATAGGATATTTGGGTTCGGAATTTCTGCTCTGGCTCTTCTGGAAGAGTGCGACCGGCGAAACAATGTCGCTCCACAATTTAGGTCTCGGCGAAATATCCATTTTTATTGAAGATTCCATAACTTTGGCTTCGGTTACCGGGGACGGTTACTGCGAAACGATAAAATCGAAGGATATCACATCGCTTCCTTCTGTCCGTGAATCGATAAAGAAAGGGAGACTTCCGGACGCGGCGAAAATCAGGATCGCTTCCAATGACCTCGACTGGAGTTTTCAGCTTAAAGCGCAGCCTTTCAAAATCAGCGCTGTAAAACTTCCGATCACGGGCGAAAAGAACGAAAATGAGATGATTTCGATGCGTCTGATCTCCATGACTAAGCTCCAGCTTATGATGAAAGCTCTTTTCAACACTTTCCTTCTTGAACGCGAAACAACTGATTTTGCCAATGATATCAAAGAATTTTTGGGGATTTCAGATTGAGCGCGATACACATCCTCGCAAGCGGTTCCAAGGCAAACGCCTACATAATCGAATACGAAAATTCAATGCTTCTTGTTGATCAAGGTTTGAGTTTCCGTGAATTTTCAAGGCGTGCAGACATGCTTGGGATCGATATTTCGCGGATAAAGGGGATTCTGCTTACTCACGAGCATGAAGACCACATAAAAGGGGTCGCCTACACTGCCTATAAACTCGATGCTCCGGTGTTTTCAACGGCGAAAACGCTTGAAATCCTTAATGAAAATACAAAACACCCGATCCATTGCCGCGCAGTTGAAAAAGACAGAAAAATCAAGCTCGGAGCTTTTGAATTTACTCCGTTCGAGATCATGCACGACGCGGTTGATCCGGTCGGATACCTTATTTCTGCTCCGTGCGGCGAGACGGTCTGTTTTGCGACAGATACCGGAAAAGTGACGAACAGAATGATGAGCTACATCAATCAGGGAACGCGCATAATTTTAGAGGCAAACCACGATCCTGCGATGCTTTATCAGAATATGCACTATCCGCCTGTTCTGAAGGAACGCATCCGCGGTCAGTTCGGTCACCTTTCGAACGATCAGAGTCTTGATGCCCTTGAGAGAATGGGGGATAACCACCCGAAAACGGTGATATTCAGCCACTTGAGCGAAGAAAACAACTCCCCGCAGATGCTGAAAAATCTCATCATAAATTTCAGACAGGCTCACAGCCTTGATTTCAAGGCGTTTATCGCGAATCAGAATAACCCGCAGACGATCACGCTCCAATGATGTTCGATGCCCATTTCCACCTGAAGCAGCTTCTTGAAGTGTCACCGCAATCAGCAGATTTTATTAAAGAAAACGACTTTTCAGGAATATGCTCCTGCCGCATGATCGAAGAAGTTGAGTTCGTTGAGGATTTTACCGCGAAAAATCCCGGAACTGAGTCAAAACTGAAAATTTCGTTCGGGATCCACCCGCAGGCGCCGGATGAAAAAGAGCTGAAAACACTGGAAAAACTGATTGCGGAAAAGCGGATAGCGGCAGTCGGGGAAATCGGGCTTGACCGTTTCAGCGAAGAATTCGCCTCAACTTTTGGTCTTCAGAAAAAACTTTTTTCGGTGCAGCTTGAGATCGCTGAAAAAGCTGAACTTCCGGTGATTCTCCACATCCGCAAGGCGATTCCAGAAATTTTCGAGCAAATTCAACAACTTAAAAAAATAAAGAAAGTGATTTTCCACTCTTTTTCAGGCACTGCCGAAGAGGCTGCGAGCATTCTGAACCATGGTGTGAACGCCTGTTTTAGTTTCGGAAATGCCCTCCTCAACGGGCACAAAAAAGCTGTCAACGCAGTAAAAATTCTGCCGGAAGATCGTATTTTGACCGAAACCGACGCACCGTATCAGCCGAAAAAAGGGGAAAGTTTTTCAAAACCGGCCGATATTCTTCAGATTCAGGCGAAAATAAGTGAAATTCGTCATTCTGAGCGAAGCGAAGAATCTGGAGATGTTTCGTTGATACTCAACATGACGAAGGATGTTTCAGTTGCGCCTCAACATGACGGTGCGTTTCGTCATTCTGAACGAAACGAAGAATCTGGAGATGTTTCGTTGATACTCAACATGACGAAGGATGTTTCAGTTGCGCCTCAACATGACGGTGCGTTTCGTCATTCTGAGCGAAGCGAAGAATCTGGAGATGTTTCGTTGACACTCAACATGACGAAAGATGTTTCGGCTGCGCCTCAACATGACGGGAGGAGAAGTGATGAATATGAAAAAGATCTGCAATAATTCTGAATGGTTGCCGTTTCTGGCGATTTTTACGCTTTCTCTTCTGGTGAGAATTTACGCTTCCGCCACAAGCATCGCTCAAGTATATCCGGATGAAATTTATCAGACGCTCGAACCTGCACACAAACTTGTTTTCGGGCGCGGAATAACCTACTGGGAATTCAAATACGGGGCGAGAAGCTGGTTTTTCCCGGGAATTCTGGCCGGAGTCTACAAAATTCTGGATTTAATCGGTGTCAGAGATCCTCTTTCTATAAACATTGGAATAAAGATTTTCCTCAGTATATTCAATAGTCTTGCCGTTTCGGTCGTTTATCTTCTTTTCAGGCGGCACGATCTCACTAAAAAAGAGGCGTTTCTTTTCACTCTGCCGCTTGCTGCCAGCTATCTGGTTTCATATATTTCTGCGCGGACGCTGACGGAATCGGCATCGCTTCCGTTCATGGTTTTTGCCGTATATTTCGCTTCGAACTATATTGAAAACGAGCGTATCAAAGAGCTTGTTTTCGCATTTTTTGCTGCAGGGATCGCCTTTATGATCCGTTTCCAGACCGGCGTTTTTGCTTTCGGCCTTGCGGTTGCCCTCTTTCTGACTGCCAGAAAGCGTTTTCGGGCGTCGCTGATCTTCGGTTTCGGATTTTTAGGAATGATGGTCATTCAGGGTATTCTTGATATTTTTACCTGGGGAAGTTTTTTCAAGTCGGCTATTACTTATTTTGACTACAATGTTCTTCGCGGAGTCGCAAATAAACACGGGATCTCGCCATGGTACTTCTATCTTGTTGATTTCGTTAAAACTTTTCATCCGATCACGCTTGCTGCCGCGGTTTTGACGATGATAGCCGGAGTCGTTGATTTCAGAAAAAACAGGCAGATATTTCTCTTTTTCTTCCCGTTTCTTTTATTTTTTATCGTTCACAGCGCGATCGGGCACAAGGAACCGCGTTTTGTTTTTGCGTGCTACTTTGCCGTTCTTGTTCTTTCAGCCGAATTTTTTGCGTTTTTGTGCAGAAAATATGCAGGAAAGAGAGAAAATGCGGCACTTTTCCTGTCAATTTTTCTCCTTTTTTCGCTTGACGCCTTCACGCATATAAAATATGCGCCGCTCTGGAACCATTCAGCGACATCTGTCGATAATTTCTACGGAAACGACAGGGGTGTAAAAAAAGTATTCGGCGGAGTTCTGGAAACAGAAGCCGAACTCGGCAGGATCAAAGACCTGAAACGGGCTTATTTTTTCGGCATCCCACAGATCTGGACCGGCGGATACGCTTATTTCCATAAAAATGCCCCGATATTATTTGTATCGAGACCGGAAGATGTGCGAAAAATGTTAAAGAAAGCTGTCGATTCAAAACAGTCGGGAACTTACTGCGCCTTCAAAAACGGTATCGAAATTCCGCAAGAATACCGCGGAAATCTTGAAAAAATAAGTGATAACGGCGATTTTACTATTTTCAGGCTTAAAATTTGACCGTTTTCGGTTCTCCGCCGCCGAAGCTGGTGAATACTGCAGTCGCGTTTTTGAAGTATAAAACCTGAGTGTTGTCATCGTTTTCGTTGTACATTCCGCGAAGATTCGGATAGTTGTCAAGCATATGTTTTTTCGCTTCGACGCTGTCGTCGTTTACGAGTTCGCCCGAAAGTCTGAGCCATTTTTTGCCGTCAAAACAGCAGAGTTCCGCTTTGGGATTGGCTGCGAGCTGCTTTGAAACGTTTTTCTTCTTACCGGTCTGGATGTAGAGTTTTCCGTTGAAAATATCGATAGTTCCGAACGGACGTACTCTCGGCTGGCCGTCTGCTTCGACAGTTGCCAGATAATAAGTTTTGCACTCTTTGATAAATTCATAAACTGACTGCATTGTTAATTCCTCCTTTTCTTCAGTTTTTGCTGGTTTTGCCGGACTGATTGCTGCCTCTTCAGCCGGTTTTACGCTGTTTTCTTTCGTATTTTCCTTCCCGTCACCGTTCTGGCACGCAAAAAGAAGAAAAACAGAGACCAAAATCCCTAAAATCGCACTTTTTTTCATAAGACCTCCTTTTCTCAACGAAATCAACGAATAACGCTCTATTTTTCACCGTTGCTAAAAAGTGTAAAGATTTTTTTGCACTTCGATTTCAATTTCTGAATTTGCGAGTATAATCACCCGTTTTTGGTTTTTGCAGAGGAAAAATGTACGTTCTCACTTTGGCTTTTTGCGGAAAAAATTATCACGGCTGGCAGTCGCAGGAAAATGCGGTTACCATCCAGAGAGTTCTGAAAGACGTCGTTTCTGAGATTTTCCGCACCGAAACGCCGTTTCCGTCAGGCTGCAGCAGGACTGATGCCGGTGTCCACGCCCTCGAATTTATCGCGACTGTACCGGAACTGAGAAACATTCCTCCAGAAAATTTTCAGAAAGGACTCAATTCGTTTCTGCCGTCGGACATCCGCGTTACCAAAGTCGAAACAGTCGAAGGAATGCATGACGGGCGCGAATTTGTCGCAGGAAAGCACTACCGCTACATGATCTGTACGAAGCCGGCTGCGTCTCCTTTTGCCGCAGACTATTCGTGGCACAGCGGCTACGCACTCGATATTCCAAAAATGAAAGAAGCAATAAAACATTTTGTCGGGATCCACGATTTTGCATCGTTCATGTCGGCCGGAAGCGACGTCAAAACGACTGTCCGCACGATCCATCAGGCGAAAATCACCGAATTTGAGGGATACTTGGCGCTCGATTTTTCAGGCGACGGCTTTTTGAAGCACCAGATCCGTATCATGGCCGGAACTCTGGTCGGAGTAGGGCGGGGCAGGATAGAACCTTATGAAATTCCTGGTCTCATCGAAGCAAAAAACCGCAATCTCGTGCCGCACACCCTGCCGGGAAGCGGACTTTTTCTTTACAAACTTTTCAGAACGCCCGAAGAAATGCTTTCATACAAATTTCCTGAAACATTCGAAGGAATGGTGTGGTAAAATTCAATATATGACAACAATATATGAAGAGACGTTTCATGAAACGTCTCTACAGAACGGCCGGTAATTTGAAATTCATTCCGTCGTAGACTTTTCCGTAGAAAATATAGTGATAGACGGCGTAGTTCGTCATAACTTTCTTGACGTAGTTGCGCGTCTGAAAGATCGGAATATCTTCAATAAATTCATCGAGTTCCCGTTCGGGGTCGTTGTCGATCCACTTTTTTATCCGGTTCGGTCCGGCGTTGTATGAGGCAGCTGCAAGAGCGATCTGACCGTCGAATTTTTTCACGAGATCGGAAAGAAATCTGACACCGAATCTGATGTTTGTCAGAGGTTTCTGCAAATCTTTCGTTTCGATTGTGCCGTACTCCTCGCGCGTTGCTAAAGTCTGTGCCGTGCCAGGGAGAAGTTGCAAAAGTCCGATGGCGTAACTGCTTGAAATCGCTGAAGTATCAAATAGGCTTTCCTGCCTTGCTATCGAAAAGACGAATATCGGTGAGACATCGTAAAAATCGCAGTGGGCGAGGATCTCTTCTTCAAAAGCGACGGTGTAGCGCAGTTTGAAATACTCTTTCGAAGTGTTCGAAAAGTTGCTTATCGATTTCAGGATATTCGCCGCAAGCATGTGGTTGTTCACAGTTTTTGCCGCATAGCTCGCGACAAGTCTGTCGATCTCGTCTCCGTCGTTATCGATCGTTTTTGCTGCGTTTTTAAGCACTTTTGCCGTCATGTTTTTGTCTGCGGTCACCATTGCCGCAATGACCCATTCAGTTTCCGGAAGCATCGTATCGTCGTGGAATTTAGTGTTTCCGCTTGATGCAATTTTGCTTTGAGCGCATTCGATGTTTCCGCTTTTTACCCTTCCGGCCGCAAACGAACCGTAAAAAGAGGCAGGGATTTTTGCTGCAAGTTCGCAGTAAATTTCCTGCGCGACCTGTTTTTCTCCCAGCTTTTCGGCAACCCGCGCAAACCAGTAAGTTGCCCGCTGGTGGTCGTAGCTCATTTCGTTAGTTACTGAAATTATTGAAGAAAGTATTTTTTGCGCATCAATAAACTTTTTGCGTTTGTAGTCGATCCAGAAGTTGAGGAAGCGGGCGATTTCGATTTTTCCCGAATGCGGATAGGAGTCAATAAAAGTCCTGTAATATTTTTCGGCGTCATCCAGAAGTCCGGCAAGACGTGCCATATCCGCAGCCATATATAAAAATTCGCCGGAAGCCTTTTCATCTTTGGATTTGAATCGCTCGTAAGCCGCGAGATAGAGGTCTATCGCCTTTTCGTTGTTGCCCAAAGCGGCTTCTGTGTAGGCATATTCGCTGTAAAATTTGTAGATGTCGCTGTCGGAGAGTTCTTCATTTGTGCAGTGGGGCTCGAGTTTCGTGTAAATCGCTTCGGCCTGGGCATGTTCGCGTCTTTTTGTATAGGACATCGCGCGGTAAAGATGTGCTCTCCAGTCATAAGGTTTGGCGTAATTTTTGTTCGGGAACCACCCGGAAGACATCTGGATCACCTGTTTGTAGCGCACTTTGCGGTAGTTGTATTCGAGACTCCAGATCTTGAATTCGCTGTAGGCTTTGTTTCCGAGTTTTTTTGAGTGCTGTTCGACGATTTTTGAAAGAGTGTCGTAAAAAGATTCGGGAAAAGAGATGTTCAATGTCCGCAGATAGGACAAACCGCTTTCGGGATCGCGCTTAAGAAGTTCGGTAACGTAAAACTGCGTGAGAGTCGGGCTGTTTTCCTGGCGGTAGTCCTCCATAAATTGTTTTACGTTGCCCGAAAGATAGAGTTTTTTGAGATATACGGAATAAAGGCTCTTTGCCGAATTTTCAGGAAGTACAGCAAGGTAACTTTTTAATTTTTCTAAAGAAATGTCTTCCCATTTTTCAGCTGCATAAAGATAGAGCCCGGCGCTTTTCTCCCTGTCGCTCATATTTGCGAGGTAATCTGCCGGATTTTTGGAACTATCTTTCGAATTCAGCGCCTCGAAGAAAAGTATCCGGCATGAAAAAGTGTCTCCCGATTTGCAGAACTCTTCCTTTTCTTCTGGTGTAAACTGCTGGAAATACTGAATTTTCTGCTCAATGTGCTTTTCTATGTCGCTTCCCGAAAAATCAAAGAGCAGAGATGAGAAAAAAAGTTGCAGGAAAAAAATCGAAGAAGAGATCATTGTTCGCTGATGAGCCCTGTCGCGATATTCGTCTGTTTAGCGAGAACCGTGGCAAGCTGGGTGAGAAGTTTCACGCCGATGATCGGTTCTTCTGCGACGATTTTGTCGAAAGCTGACTTTTTGATGACTAAAAACGATGAGGTTTTATCAAGAAAAAGGTTGTATGCAGGCATTTCTCCGCTCAGAAAAGCGACATCTCCGATGTGATCGCCGCTGTGGAACGTCTTGAGCAGTTTGCTTCCCTTCAAAGCCGAGACTTTTCCGTCAAGAATTATGAAAAGTTCTCTGTCGGCAGCCGACATTTTCGAAATAACGTCGTATTTGTTGTAAGTCCTTATTTCGACCTGCGCCATAACAGCAAGAAGTTCCCTGTATTCGAGATCCTTAAACAGCTCGATAGAGCGTATCTTGTCGAATTTCTTGATGAATTCGCGTGTTCCGGTAACTTCTTCCTCGTCAACGCTGAATGCCGAAACAAGAATCATCGAAACATTATCGGGAGCACCGTTCTGATAAACGACGTCGGTAAGACTGCGCATCGCCGCTTTAAGCCGCTCTTTTTCCTTCTGCTGATCTTCAAAAGCAGTGTCGAAAATAGCGCCGAAATCAGGAGTGTCGCTGCCGAGACCGTTGTAAAGCCCGTCAGAGCATAAAAGATATTTGTCTTCGGGAAGGATCGCAAAAGTCAGTTTTTCAGGTTCGACATACTCCTGAATGCCGACAGCTTTTGTCAGGATCCCGCTGAATTTGGCGTCAAAAATGCCTGAATAGTCACCGAACTGCTTTCTGTAATCGTTGATGAGAGTGTGATCGGTAGAGAGCTGCGTTACTTCGCGGTGTCTGATCATGTAAAGCCGTGAATCACCGGCATGAACCATGAAACCTGTGCTGTCGATAACGAGCAGAGCCGTGAGAGTAGTTCCCATTTTGCCGTCGATATCGCGCTGAGAGGCCTCTTTGAAGACTTTCGCGTTTGCGTGGCGCAGCGCATCTGCGAGCATGTCAAGCACCTGAGTTTTGTTTTCGGCGCTTGAATTCATCTGAAATGCATCGATGACTGCCCGGTTTTCCGTAACGAAATCACGCAGGGCATTCACCGCTGTTTCCGAAGCAATTTCTCCGCAGAGTTCGCCGCCCATGCCGTCGGCGATCGCGAAAAGCCCGAGTTCAGGCACTTCAAGAAGATGATCTTCGTTGTTTTTTCTTACCAAACCTTTGTCTGTGAGACTCATTGACAGGAATTTCATGGAACCCCCCGCAAACAGATTTCAGGCGGTATTTTAGTGAAACTGAAAGAAAATTCAATAAAGAACGGTTTTTTATCGGATTATTTTACGTCAAGCGAATAGATGCCGTCCCAGCCTGCTGCGATGTAAATTTTTCCGTCGATAATCTGCGGTTCTGAGTTGTAGGTGTCACGGTAGCCGTAGTAATTGTAGGAACTTGCAAATGAAATGTCGTCACTGCCCGATTTTTCATTGCCGTCGGGAGCGATGTAAGTCCATCCTTCAGTAGTCGAAACAAGCAGACCGCCGTCGTTTACATTGAGAATTGATTTCGCGTTGTCGAACGATTTTTTGTAGAGTTCTCTGCCGTCAGCAGCCGAAACGAGTCTGATTTCCGTTGTTCCGCTGCTTCTGTAGGAGCAGGTGTTCCATTCTTCGCCGGTAGAAGTCTTTACGAAGAAAACTTTGTCGTTCTTAGCGTAAACATTGTTTGCCGTAGATTCATATTTGCCGTCAGAGTAGCTGTATGAATTGCCAAGAGTCTCTTTTTTGACAACTTTTACAGCAGTTTTGTCGTCATTGAGCTTAAGAATGTAGAAATCGGAAGTTCGCGAGTCTGACCAGTAGTAGTAATCGTCACTGCTTGCAGAATCTTCATCATCCGAATAGCTGTAGATTATAGGGGTCTGTGTGTAAAGATATTTTCCGTCCTTGCTGATTCCGACAATTTCGCCCGGGATATTGATACGCTGGTTTTCTTTCGGGCTCGACGGGCTGCCTGCATCGTAGGAAAGCGCGTAGCAGAGATACTGGTCGCCGTTTTCCGGATCCTCTTTTTTGAGTTTGCAGCCGCTTGACCAGAAACTGTCTTTGAGTGCAAAAATTTTTCTTCCGTTATCCAGAAACTCGTAATCGAAATCGAAATCGGTCGTTTTTATTCCGTTTTCCGGCTTGTTCATGTCAAGCAGTCTCATTATCTGTCTTGCTCCGGAATGATCTTCATACCAGTCTATGTTTTCGACAATAGCGGCAATGACATTGTTTTCGGAAGCGTTCTGAATCCATGTAAGTTCGTTTCCTTCACCAAGGAAGAAGTCGCCGGTTTCTTTAAATTTGCCGTCATCACTGAATTTTATGACTTTTACAGCAGGTTCGGTATCGTTTTTTTCGCTGTTGATGATTATGCGGGAAATATATGCAAAGCTGCCGTTCTTTGCAAAGTTGACGTTAGAATAGGAATTCTGCGGCAGAGTTTTCGTCGTCCAGACTGTTTCGCCTGTGGTTTTGTCGTATGCATTGAAATTCATGTGGTCAAGATCAAATCCGCAGAGTGCTTTTCCGCAGTTCGTAATGCCGTTGACATAGGCGGCAAGTGTAAGTTCCGAGAGAACTTTCGGATTGTCTCTGTCGGTCGCGTCGGCAAGAACGACGTGGTTTTCGCCGATGCTGAAAATAAGATCCTGGATAGCGACACCGCGTCTTACGTAGCTGTCGGAAGCGATGAATCCGCGTGTTTTCAAGCCTTTGTCAAGGTCGAAATCGATGAGGTAAAGTTTGTAGATATCATTCCACGAATCATAGTCGTAATCGGCAAGCGGAAGAAGGATGAGACCAAGTTCGTCGAAGATTTTGAACGCTTTCCAGTCGTAGTTCGCCTCACTGTAGCTGTAGTTTGAGCCGACTTCGACAGTGTTGATTTCTTTCGGGTTTTCCGGATCTGCAACATCATACATACTGATTTTCGAGTGATTTCCGTCGCGACCGACTGCAAGGATCGTCGTTCCTCTTACTTCGATGAAATCGGACCATCCCGGGACTTCAAGTTCGCCGAGCTGCTTCAAGTTTGCCGGATCGGAAATATCGATTACGTGAAGCGGATCCTGCTGGAAATAAGTGACGGCGTACATTCTGTCGCCTTCGAATTTCGTGCCGTAAAGCTGCTGGTTGGTCATGAAAACGAGCTTGTCGAGCTTTTTGATGTTTTTCGGATCGCTGACATCGAAACTTTCGATCATGCTGTCGCCGTTGCCCCATTGCGATGACGAACTTACAGCGAAGAAAGTGTTGCCGGTTTCGTGCATTTTCCAGCGGTCGCTCATGAAACCGTCAGTTCTGAACTCGGCTTTCTTTACGATTTTTCCTTCAGGGTCGCTGATATCGAACATCGTTACCGGATAACCTTTATCATAGTCTTCGGTCCAGTAGTACGTGTCGGCTTCGGCGACATAAATCGACTTCTGCGAAACATAAAGCGTATATCCGTATCCTTCGACCGAAACCTTGTCTGCCATTTTTATATTTTCCGGATCTTTGACATTGATCGACATGATCGAAATCTGGTCTTTTCCGGACTCGCCGCCGTCGCCGTCACAGCCGTACCAGTAATAGGTGTATTCAGTAGAAGCAACATAAATAACGTCTCCGACCTGTCTCGAATCGGTGATCCAGCCTTCGATCTCGAATTCGCCGATGAGTTTCAGATCTGTCGGATCTTCAGTGTTTACTACCATGAGTTTGGAATAAGTCTTGTTGGAATAGTAGATCTCATCGTATTCGTAGCTCGAATTCGTGTAGCTTACGAGGATGTAAGCTCTTCCTTCCTGAAGATACATTTCGCCGACATATCCCTGAAATCTGAGGTTGCCGATGATTTTAAGGTGATCTCTGTCTTTTATATCGACTGCGATGAGACCTTTGTACTGGTTTGCAAGCCAGAGAACGTTTCCGTCGAACTTGTAAATATCAGATTCAACGATCTCGCGCTCTGCGTTTCCGCTTCCGTTCTCCGCATCGTCGCTCGGAGCCTCGGCATCAGCCGCATCTTCAGCATAGCCTTCATCATAGTCTCCGCCCTTGACGGCAGAAGAGCCTTCGACAGTGACAAACTCTTCGGTTCCGTCTCCAGTGAACTCCTCTCTACCGTCCGTAGAGCTGCTGCTGTTTGAACAAGCGGCAAAAATCAGCGTAAAAACTGTCGAAATCATTAAAACCTTGAAAAACCTGCTCATCGAATCCTCCCTGAAAAAATCCAAAAACATTCAATTTTCAGCAAATTGAACAAAAATACAATAGTTTAGTTCCACCTTGTGCCGATTTTTCTGATAATTTTTTAAAAAAAAGTGATTTTTTTGGATTATTTCACATCGAGAGAATAAAAACCGTAATTGCCTGCCGGAATGAGGATTTTGCTGTCAAGCAGCTGAGCTTCGGAAAGAATCATTCCGCTCATGTCGGCAGGGGAAGCAAGATGTTGTGATTTGCCGTTTTCATCAATATAAATCAGGTCTTCAGTCGTTTTGAGGATGATTCCGCCGTCTTTGACGCTGCCGCTCTCCATAATATTTTCAAAAGAGCCGTGATAAAGCTCTTTGCCCGATTCTGACGAAACAAGCCTTATGTCATAATGCGCATCGTTTCTGTAGCGGCACTGGCTCCAGTCGGCACCGGTTGAGTCCTTGATGAAGAAAACCTTGTCATTTTTTATGAAAAACGAGTTCAAAACGGTGTTGAGTTTACTGTTTATGGAGCTGTAGGAATCGTCAAAAGTCTCTTGTTTTACAACGGTTACGCCGTTTTTGTCTTCATTGAGTTTTAAAATGTAGAAATCAAAAGAATCGATGTTTTTCCAGTTCGTGCCTGTATGATCTTCTCTGCGGAAAGTGCGCGGAGTTGTTGTGTATAAGTATTTTCCGTTTTCGCTTATTCCGACAAGTTCTCCCGGAATATTGATCCTTTTTCCAGCTTTAGGGTTTGCCGGATCGCCCGCATCAAAAGGAAGTGCGTAGCAGAAAAATTCGTCAGCTTCATTTTCTTTCGCTTTTTTGCGTTTGCAGCCGCTTGTCCAGAAGGTGTTTTCAGTTGCAAAAATATTGTGTCCGCAGCTCAGGTTGTCGTAGTCGAAGTAAAAATCGGAGGCATTTATCCCTTTTTCGGGACTGTTCAAGTCAAAAAATTTGATTTTCGGTTCTTTAGGACGGTTGCCTTCTTCATCAAATTCGCCGTATTTGATGGCGAACATCGAGAGAGCGTTATTGTCTGAAAGAACGGGCCGGCCTTTATAGGAGGTATCGGCTTTGAAGGGAAATTCCCCAGTTTCCTCGAAACTACCTTCTTCGCCTAATTTCACGATTTTGACATAAGGGGTAAAGTTTTCGGTTTCACTTTCTTCATCACTGACATAGTAAGCAGTCATAAATTCATCCCAGGGATAATATAAGTCTGTGTGTTTGAAAATATAGGCGTAACTGCTGTTTTTAAGCAGTGTTATGTCATCGTTACTGTTCTTTTTGTCGCTGAAAGGAGTACTTTCCCATATTTTTTCGTCTGTTTTGCCGTTGTATGCTTCAACTTCCGAATCTTTGACGACACAAAGCGATTTCCCGCACTTTGCGGTACTGGAAAAGTAAGGTGCAAAGGAGATTTGATGCATGATTTTCGGATTGTCGCGGTCTGCTGCATCAACCGCACTAAGGTGTTTTTCGCCTACGCTGAAAATCAGGTCATTGACTGCGATACCGTATATCATTTCATTTCGAGAGTCGATAAATCCTCGTGTTTTCAGACCTTTTTCCTGATCGAAATCTATAAGATGAAGTTTGTATTGCAGGCGCGCAGAACTGAAATCCTCAAGATAGGGATACAGGATCAGGCCTGCTTCATCGTAAACTTTGAATGCTTTTTTGTAGAATTCGTCATTGGTATAGCCGATGCGTGAATTTTTCTTGATCGTAACGGTATTGATTTCTTTGGGGTTTTCCGGATCTTCCGCATCGTACATGGCTATTTTTGCCGTTTCATAGTTGTAGTAAGAAAATCCTGCAAGAAAATTGTTGTTTTTAACTGCAAGAATTTTGTAAGTGTTTTCCGGTACTTTGAGTTCTCCCAGAAGTCTGATGTATGCCGGATCGGAAATGTCGATGACGAGAGGCGGATATTTCGGAAAAAAAGTGGTAAGTGCATAAATTCTGTCGCCGTCGAATATGACATCGTTTAGCGGACTGCTGCTGTTCGACCATAAAAATTCCCGATAGTCGATCTGTTCTATATTTTCGGGATCGCCGACATCAAAACTTTCGACAATGCATGTTCCTCCCCAGTTGTCGGAAGTGGTTACAGTGTAGAGAACGCCGTCTTTTTCCTTCATTGTCCATGCGGCATTCAGATATCCTTTGGTCGAAAAATTGGTTTTTTTGATGATTTCTCCTTCCGGGTCGCTTATGTCGAACCTTATTATCGGATAACCGAAAGTATGCTCGTGATTCCAGGCATAGAAATATGCTTCGGCGGCATATACCGCTTTCTGCGAAACATACACAGTGGTAAAATCGGCACCGTCTGCACTTTCTCCGTAAACCTGTTTGATATTTCCGGGATCTTTGACATTTATCGATATGACCGCAACTCTGTCAAGTCCGCCATATCCGCTGTCTCCGCTGCAATCGTTCCACGAATAACCCTTTTCGAGGGATGCAGCATAAATCACATCCCCTGTCTGCACAGAACCGACGATTTCTCCTTTTATTTCGAATTTACTCAAAATTGACATGTTTTCAGGATCTTTTATGTCAACGGCTATGATTTTTGAGTAAGATTTTGTGTAGGAATAAATTTCGCCCGAGTCGTAGCTGTATTCTGTACTCGGATAGACAACAACAACGTAAGAGACATCGTCCTTAAAATAAATTTCCTTGACGATTCCCGGAAATCGGACAAAACCGAGAAGCTTGAGATTTTTCGGATCGTGGATATCAACCGCAGTCAGACCTTTATCTTTGCTCGCCAGCCAGAGAATATCGCCGTCAATTTTGTAGATATCGGGATAAACCGGTTTTTCTTCATATTCATCTTCGTCGCTTTCAGGTTCTTCGCGTTCGCAGGTCGAATCGGGACTGTATGCATAACCAAGCGTTACAAACTGTTCCGTGCCGTCGCCCTTGTATTCATCCTCTTCCGTATCTTCGTCGGTGTTTTCGCTGTCACTATCGTTTTCACAGTTGTTTTTTTCGCCGTCAGTATCACTGTCAGATTCATTTTCATTATCAGTGTCAGCAATACATTCCTGTTTTGAACCACCGCCGCTGCACGCGGTGAAAATGAAAAGAAAAATCACGAAAGCTGCGAAAAATTTGACGATTTTTTTCATGACGACCCCGCTAAAGAACGAAAGATTTTATACAAAAAGAGCTTAAACACAATAGTTTAGTTACATGAAATGCCGATTTTTCTGATAATTTCTTTAAAAAAAGTAAAAATTTTTGAGAATATTTGCGGAAAAAAGTGGCAAAAACCACCTGAAAATACCGGGAAAAAGTGGCGGATTTTTTTGTAAAAACTTTGAATAACTGCATGTTTTTGACAGAAAAAATTTTGAAGAATTGCACTTTTTTCGGAAGAAAAACTTTGAAGAATTGCAAAAACGTGATATTGTGGCAAGGTTATTTTGGGAGGCAACTCATGTATTTCAAAAGGAAAGTCTACGACAAACTGCTTGATTGGAAACGAAACTATGCCGATAAATATGCGGTCCTTCTCGAAGGCGCACGGCGTGTAGGTAAGTCAACTATCGCGGAACAGTTCGCGAAAAAGGAATATGAAAGTTACATTCTTATTGATTTCGCCAATGTGTCGAAGAGGGTTCTGGACTGTTTTGACGACATAAGCGATCTCAATCTTTTTTTTCTGCGTCTTCAGACCGAGACGGGGATCAACCTTGTTCCGCACAAATCGCTTGTGATATTCGATGAAGTCCAGCTTTTTCCTAAAGCGAGGCAGGCGATAAAACATCTGGCTGCGGACGGCAGATACCACTATATTGAGACTGGTTCACTCATTTCCATCAAAAAAAATGTTGCGGATATTCTGATTCCTTCGGAAGAAATGAAAATTCAGGTTTTTCCTATGGATTTCGAAGAGTTTTCATGGGCAACGAAAGCTGTAAACTACGAAATTCTAAAGCAGGTTTATGACAGCGGAATTGGACTCGGGCAGGCGGTAAACAGAAAAGTTATGCGCGATTTGAGGATTTATATGGCTGTCGGTGGTATGCCGCAGGCGGTTGAAGCCTATATTTCCGGTAAAAATTTCGCGGGAATCGATGCAGTAAAGCGGAATATCATAAAACTGTACGAGGATGATTTTAAAAAACTGGACAAGTCGGGAAAACTTTCGGCGATGTACAAGTCGATTCCTGCACAGCTTTCGAAGGGAATCAAAAGATTTTCGGTTTCTCAGGCTGTCGGCAGCCGGAAATCGACTAAAGATGACGAGCGCATTTTCGATCTGATTGATTCCAAAGCAGTGCTTCCGGCATACAACACGACTGATCCGAGAGTCACTCTTGCAGCCACGAAAGACCTTTCAAGTTACAAACTTTATGTCGCAGACACAGGCATTTTTGTCACCTTGATGTTTATTGACAGGCCAATTACAGAAAACGAAATTTATATGAAGCTGCTTTCCGACAAACTGCCTGCGAATTTAGGCTATCTTTACGAAAATTTAGTTGCACAGATGATTGCAGCAAGCGGACGCGAGCTTTACTACCACACCTGGCAGAAACGCGGCAGCACTCATTATTACGAAGTAGATTTTCTGATTTCTGCCGGAGCCAAGGTAAATGCGATAGAAGTAAAATCGTCAGGAGTCGGCAAGCACGAATCTCTGACGGAATTTCAGAAAAAATATTCAAAAACAGTAAAAGAAACAATAGTTTTTTCACAGAAAGACCGTTTTGAAGAAAACGGGATCAGGTTTCTGCCGTTTTATCTGGCACCGTTTGTAGTATAATGGTTTTTTGCAAATTATGTGATTAAATCACGTTTTTTTGGATTTTTTGTTATTTTAGAACGCAATGGTTTAGTTACATGCAAGGCCGGTTTTTCTGACAATTTTTTTTAAAGTTACGAGAAAGCATCTTTTTTATGATTTTACCCTAATTTAACCCTGAATTTATGGGAAAATTATTGCCAAAATATGATTCCAAATTATAATGACGGTGTTTTGTTGTTTTAGAAAGAGGTGAAAAATGCCGAACATCAAACCCGTTTCCGACTTAAAGAATTATACCGCGATTATCAATCAGCTGAGTTACGGGAACAGAATCTATCTCACAAAAAACGGTCAGGGAACATGCGCTCTGATTGACATGAAAGAGCTCGACGATCTCGACAGACAGAAAGCGCTACTTCAGCTCATGACACGCCTGAACGATTCCAAAAGATCCGTTCATGAAGATGGAACGGTTTCGCTCGAAGAACTTGAGGCCGAACTTAACAAAAAATCATAGTATCCGAAATGTTCGACGAAAGAGAGGACTTCATGTTCAGACTTTTCGGAATAAAAACGGGGCCTTTGGATTAAAAAAGACAGGTTTTCGTTTATCAAAAACGCACTTTTTCAAGCGAGTTTTCAGCTAAAGAATACACTTTTTTAAGGGAGTTTTTTGTGAAAAAAGTGATTTTTTCAGATCATGCCCGGTTTACTTCGCCACCTCGGATTCCTTGACACAAATTCCGCTAATTTATATAACGCGGCTGTTTTTGGTTTAATTAACTTTTGGAGGAAAAAATGAAAAAAATCGCATTGATGCTGCTTGCAGTCGTTTTCAGCTGCCTCTTGGTCTATGCTGAGACAAAACAGCCCGAACAGGCTGCAAAACCTGCTGCCGCTGCTCCGGCAAAACAACTTCAGTGGGCAAATATCCTGTGTTTATGGCAACTTGGGAGAAAGCCTACGAATACTGCGAAAATCTTGAAGAAGGCGGATTCAAAGACTGGAGACTTCCCACCATCGACGAACTCCGCTCGATAGTTAAGAAGTGCCCCGAGACCGCTACCGACGGAAAGTGCGCAATAAGCGACAAAAGCGGCAAACTCAGCCTGAACGACTACGACAAACAGGCCTGCCGCGGCTGCCGCAGAGGAGGATTCGACCTTCCCGGAAACGGCTGGTTCTGGTCCGCTTCACAAGTAACCGGCACTGACCACTTCTGGGTTATCAGCTTCAAAAACACAAGGATCTCGAACGCGAAAAGAGTCGTTCCCTACAACGCTTACTGCGTCAGATAATCACTCTTTCTCAACGCAAGATATGTGACTGCGAATGTAACGGCGCAGCTCATCACGACTAACGTAAAAAATCCGCTATATCCGCATATTTCCTGAAGATAGCCGGCTATCGCACCAGGGAAAATCGCAGAAAGAGCCATAAATCCCGTGCAGATGGCGTAGTGCGATGTTTTGAGAGGTCCGTCGGCAAATTTCATCATGTATGCGACATAGGCAGTGAAGCCGAAGCCGTAGCCTAACTGATCTATTGCAACACAGAAACCTATAGTCCAGAGCGATTCAGGCTGGGCGAAGGCAAGGTAAGGATAGACTACACACGGCATGGTCAGGCTCAAAGCCATGAGAGTAAGTGACTTGAGCAAACCGTGTTTCGCAATATAGAAGCCGCCTAAAATTCCTCCTGCAAGAAGCGCTGCGACACCTGCCGAACCGCAGATGAGACCGTATGCCTCCTTGTCTAGCCCGAGTCCTCCCGCAGAAAGCGTATCACTGAAAAACGGATACAGCATTTTCATGAGCAGAGCCTCGGGGAAACGGTAGAAAAGCATGAAAACAATCGCTGTAATGCACCCTTTTTTTGTGAAGAACGAGGCGAAAGCCACCGCAAAATTTTTTATCAATCCGGCGCCGCTATCAGTTTTTGCATCCGGTTTTGATTCAGCCTGCGGCAGAACAGAAGAGTGATAAAAAGTGAGCGCAGCAAGCATCAATGCGGTAAAACCGAGAGTGACACGCCACGCCGAAGCAGCGTTTCCGGCATATTTTTCAACAGCTCCGGCAAGAAACACTATAACACCCTGGCCGAAAATCATGGCGAGGCGGTAAAATGTATTTCTGATGCCGATAAAAGCCGATTGAGCCCTTTCGTCAAGGGCGATCATGTAGAATCCGTCAGCTGAAATGTCGTGAGTGGCAGAGGAGAAAGCTGCAACAGCAAAGAAAAAAAGCGTGACCGGGAGGGACGATTCGGAAAGTGTGAGTGCAACTGCGGCAACAGACAAAGCGATTATAAACTGCATCGAAATTGTCCACCAGCGTTTGCTTTTCACCGTGTCCACAAGCGGGCTCCACAAAGGTTTGAAAAGCCACGGCAGCGCGATAAAACTTGTCAGTACTGCTAATTTTCCGTTGCTTACACCGAGATCCTTCAGCATTACAAGGGAAATTGTGTTCACTATGAAATACGGAAGCCCTTCGGCGAAGTATAAAGTCGGGATCCATGACCAGGGAGATCTGCTCAATTATTTCTCCGCAGAGAGGGAAATTTTAGAAAACTACTCCAAGATAAACGTTCAGGTAGTGGAAAAGCGATGTGTTGTGCTCGTCGGTGTCAAGACCGGAGAAGGGGATGCCTATCTGGTATCTTGTGCCGAGACGCATTCCGCTTTTGTTTGCGTAATCTATGCCGATGAAGGGTTCGATCGCGTTCGGAAGCCCTTTGCCGCCGAGAGAGTTGTTCTTTTTAAGTGCCATCGAGTAAGTTGTTCCGACGTATCCTTTGAGGTCATCAAGGAAGAAGTATGTCATGGTCAAACTTGCGTAGTAGCCTGCCGTAAATCTGCCGAGGAACTGGTTCCACAAAGCCGAATTGAAGTTGTAGTCTTTGTTGAAGCGGAAGTTCTCGACCGTGCGGTCGCTCTTTGTCGAAGAGTTGTTGATCGAGTTTCCGGGATTGTTCCACGAATCTGCCTGAACATAGTCAGCATCGTCCGGAGAAGCGATACCTGTGAGAAGGCCGATGTGGAATTTCTTCGGAATAACGCGGAATCCCATATCTGCAGCCCAGCCTACCATCTGTGTTTTGACAGATTTGTCGCGTCCGTCTTCGAGGCGGACTTTACCGATTGAACCGGTAAGGAATGCAAGTTCGGTTTTGAAAGCAAAAAACTTATAATAAAGATTGAGCCATGCATCTAATTTCCAGAGTTTTGCACCCTGACCTGTGAAAGCGTAAACAGTGTCGGGATCTACGAAATGATCACTGGTAGGCTCGACCGTACCGTCACCGTCATCGGATTTTACCCATTCGCCCGAAGAGTTGTTTTTCCACGAGAACATGACCATGGCACCGACTTCAACGACCGTTTTTTCGTTGAGTATCTTGTTCTCGAGGACTGCCGGATCGTCTTCCTGCATCGTGAACATAAGGCTGACGTTGAAGCCGTCGTCCTTCTGCGAAGCGTCGATGAAGTAATCATGATATTTGTCGAGAAGTCCCGTCGAAGCGAGGTCAAACGCAGGGATGATCTTAAATCCCATGATCGGGATCGTGAGCTGAAGTCTGTCAAGGTAGTTGCCTGTGGAAAGCGAATTGAACTTGTTGCCGTCGCTGTAAAGGATCCCGAGACCCCAGTTGAAAGGCATTCTTCCGACTTTGAGCTGACCGATCGGAGTATCAAAAACGCCCCAGAGGCCTTCAAAAACTATGTTCGCCGAGGTCGAAAGCTGCGCATCGCGCATAAGCCCGTTCTCCTTTCTGTCGAATTCGTAGTTGTCAGCTCCCATCGCCGTGTTGCCGAAGATCGAAAGTTTAGTGTGGATTTCCATCGTTTCAGCGATGTTGATGACCGGTTCAAGATGAAGTTTGAGCCAAGCCCAGTTGAGAACGTGCTCGTTGGTTTTACGGGTCACTTTCTCACCTGTGGTTTCATCGGTTACAACGTTGTTTATCGTGTTTCTTGAAGACATATAGGGGTTGTTGTCGTTGAGTTTCATGTTGTAGGAAAATGTGTTCGCAACGTTGAAATATCCGTAAAGCTCGAAAAATTTCACAGGTTTGCCCTGCTGGATCTTGACTAAAGGCGCATCAGTAGTGGGTTCTTCTTCGGCGATGAATTCCTGTCCGTCCTGAAGTTCTTCTTCTTTTTCGGGATTTTCGGCATTTTCAGCAGGAGGTTCAGTGTTTTCGGCAGGAGTGTTTTCAGCCTCTTCTTTCTGCTCGGTTTCTGCTTCTGCAGGCACTTCCGAAGGAGTTTCGCCGGTTGCTTTTTCTTCTTCGGCAGCCGGTTCAGACGCGGTTTCTGGGGCCGCTTTATCCGATTCAGCCTCTTCCTGCTGAGCTTCCTGAGGCAGAAGCGCGAAGCTGAAAATAAAAACCATTAAAAATGCAAAAATCTTAGGCATAAAACCCTCCTATTTAGCGAAATCCTCAAGGGTCACGATTTTTATTTTGTTGGCGAGAAGGATCTCTTCCGTCTCAGTCATATCCCATGTTTTTATGGCGATGAAAGCTGAATTCTTGCCCGAAGCCAGGGTGTAGATATAGTCGATGTTTATATCGTTCTCGCTGAGAAGACGCGCTATTTCAAGCAGTTCGCCGGGTTTGTCCTTGAGGTCTACGACGATGATTTTACGACATTGTGGGAAAGATCCATTTTTTTCAGGATCTCGCTGGTTTTCTTCGTATCGCTTACAACAAGCCTGAGCTCGCCTAAAGAGGCTGTCTCGTTGATTGTCAAACCGAGAATATTGATATTGCCTTCGCTTATCGATTCAAGGATTTTCTTCAAAACACCGGGCTCGTTCCTTAAAAGCACCGAAATCTGCTCAACTCTCATTTTTTTCCTCCAAATATAAAAAACCTTAAAAACATATCATCGAAAAACGGCCGATGTCAAAATATTTTAGGGATATATCGTCATTCTGAGTGAAGCGAAGAATCTTAAAGATATTTCGTCATGCTCAATATGACAAACCTGCGGGCGAGCCGTCAACACTCAGGCAAAAATCTGAATTTTTTTGCCGTATCGCCTTTTTTTCCTAAAATACGGCGTTTTTTTGTTGGAGAAATGGAAATGGAAGTTAGTTTCAGCGAGAAATGTTTTGTCTGCGGAAAGAATAATCCGGACGGTCTTCATCTTGCCATACACCGCGACAACGAAGAAAAAGCTGCGTGGGCGGAAATAGCAGTTCCCGAAAAATTCTGCGGCTGGGAAGGGATAATCCACGGCGGAATAATCTCGACTCTGCTTGACGAGATCATGGCATATTCGGCTTTCACCCACGACGAGAAAGGGGTCACGGGCGAAATCAGCGTCCGCTTCAGAAAACCGATGCCCTCGAACAAAACGGTGAGAGTTGAAGGCTGCGTCGAATCGGAAAGGGGCCGCATCCTCTGCACGACCGGAAAAATCACGCTCGGGGACGTACTGATCGCCGAAGCGACTGCAAAAATGGTAAGATTAGACTGAGAAAAGCTATGGTAAAGAAAACTGTTTTGGTTACCGGAGGAGCCGGATTTGTCGGTTCTCATCTCTGCAAAGCTCTTTTGGAACGAGGCGACCACGTTGTCTGCATTGACAACTTCATCAGCGGAAGACTCACGAACATCGAGCCTCTCAAGAAAAATCCCGAATTCGATCTTCTCATCCACGATGTTACAGAGCCTTACAACTTTTATGTCGATGAAATTTTTAATTTAGCGTGTCCCGCGAGCCCGATTTTCTACCAGCGCGACCCGATCGCGACATACAAAACGACCGTTCTCGGCGCGATAAACGCCCTTGACCTCGCTCTCAGATGGAACGCGAAGATTTTTCAGGCTTCTACTAGCGAAGTTTACGGCGATGCGCTGGTTCATCCGCAGCCTGAAAGTTACTGGGGAAACGTCAATCCGCACGGTGTAAGAAGCTGCTACGACGAAGGAAAACGCGGAGCCGAATCGCTATTTTTCGACTATTTCCGAAAGCACAATATGCATATTAAAGTCGCAAGGATATTCAACACTTATGGGCCTAATATGAATGTCGACGACGGCCGTGTCGTAAGCAATTTCATCATCCAGGCTCTTCAGAACCGCGATATAACTGTTTACGGTGACGGAAAGCAGACGCGCAGTTTCTGCTATGTTGATGACCTCATCCGCGGAATGCTCGCCCTCATGGATTCGGATGATTCGGTTACCGGCCCTGTAAATCTCGGAAATCCCGGCGAATTCACGATGCTTGAACTTGCCGAAAAAGTCCTTGAACAGACCGGAAGCAAGTCAAAACTCGTCTTTATGCCGCTTCCGGGTGATGACCCGCGTGTCCGCCGCCCCGATATAACTCTTGCAGGGAAACTTCTCGGCTGGAAACCCGAGATCCCGCTTGATGAAGGTCTGCGCCGGACGATCGAATATTTTAAAGGAATAATCTGATTTTTCAGAACAAACAGAAAGGCCGGCGTGACACCGGCCCTGTTTTTGTTGGCAAAGATGAATCGGACTACTTTTTGCTTTTTTTAGGAGATTCTTTTTTTTCTTTCGAGCAGACCTGACAGAATTTGTAGCCGTTTTCCAAAGCCTCTTCTTCCGAAGTAAAAACTTTGGTGCACCCTTTGCAGTTGTAATAGCGGCAGGTTGACTTGTGGCACGTTTTCGTGTCGGGATTGCAGTGGATTTCTGCCGCAAATGCAATCGAAAATGAGAAAATCATTACGGTAAAGACAAAAAATTTGAAAACAGATTTTTTCATGGCAAACACTCCAATTTGAAAAATTAACAAAAATGCAAAATATATCTAACCAAACATTTTCAATTTGTCAATAAATTTTTAACAAAAATTAGAAAATATTTTCTAAATATCTGAAAATATTACAAAATAAAATTGCTTAAATATGAAAAAATCTGCTTTCCTGCTGTGTTTGCAGATGTGAAATTTATGTTAGATTATTCTTGATGGTCAGACTTGAGTTTCCCAATGACCGTTTTTGTCTGCGCCGATGCGCTTTATAAGACCCTTTTCTTTCAAAGCCGAAAACATTCTTTCGACCTGCCTCTGGCTGAGATTCAGCTGTTCTGCTGCTGTTTTTGCTGACAGCATCGGATTTTTTCTAATAAGATCCAATAGATGTACTTCATTTACACCGACATTTACACCGACATTTACACCGGCATTTACACCGACATCCGATGTCGTTTTGTCTCCGGTAGTGTGTTTTTGTATGGCATCGCAGATCATTTTCAGCATAAATTCGACAAAAATTCCTGAATCAGCGTCATCGGTGCTCTGTTCAATCGCTTTGTAATATCCAGCCTGATTTTCCCAGATCATGTTTTCGATCGGCAGATTAGCAAAAACCGGATTCCATTCAGTTAGAAGTCTCGACTGCCAGAATCTTCCCATTCTGCCGTTGCCGTCTTCAAACGGATGTATGAACTCAAACTCGTAATGAAAAACACTGCTTTTTATAAGAATATGGTCTTCAGCGTGTTTCAGCCACTCGAAAAGTTCCGATATCAGACCCGAAACCATGTGTGCCGGAGGAGCAACATGCGAAATTCCGCTCCTGCCCATTACACCGACTCCGCCGCGCCTGAACTGCCCGGGATTGTCCACCAGGCCCCAAGCCATGATCCCGTGCGCCTTGAGAAGATCTTTAACGCTGAAAGGATCGAGATCCGGGAACTGTTCGTAGGCGAGGATCGCGTTTCTGACTTCCTGAATTTCCTTTATCGGCGCAACGACATGCTTTCCTTCGATCAGAGCGGTAACTTGCTCTTCTGACAGCGAGTTTCCTTCGATTGCAAGAGAGCCGCGAATGGTTTTCATGCGGTTCACTTTGCGGAGCATGAGCCCGTCAGTCTGTTCGAGCCGGATCGCAAAACGCTCGAGCAGTGCCGAAATTTCCGCCACCAGATTGACTGTTGCTGCCGTTATCGTGAACGGAGGAGCATAGATTTTTTTCTTTTTCTCGACCATGCGTTATAGCTTACTTGTTGAATTCGTTGAGCTTGTCCTCGAGAAGTTTTTTGATTTCGGCCATTCTTTCAGGCGTTTCGGCTTCGACTCTCATGACGATGACGTTCTGCGTGTTGCTCGGACGCATAAGTCCCCAGCCGTCTTTGAAAGTGACTCTGACGCCGTCGATGTCGTTGACTTCGTAACCGCCGTCTTTGAAGAATTTCACAACGTTTTCAACTATCTGGAACTTTTTCGTCTCATCGACTTCGATCCTGAGTTCGGGAGTCGAGAAAGTTTCGGGGATCCCTTCAAGAAGTTTGTCGAAATCGGCGCCGTGTTTTCCGATGATCTCAAGCATTCTGAAAGCAGAATAGATCGCGCAGTCATATCCGAAAAAGCGCTGTTTGAAGAAAACGTGCCCGCTCATTTCGCCGCCGAAAGCAGCTCCGATCTCTTTCATCTTTGCTTTTATCAGCGAATGTCCCGCTTTCCACATTACAGGTTTTCCGCCGTGAGCCGCGATGTCGTCGTAAAGAGTTTTGCTGCATTTTACATCGCCGACGATCGCCGCGCCCGGAACTTCTTCGAGGACGCTTCTTGCGAAAATATTGAGGATCTTGTCGCCCCAGATGATCTTTCCGTTTCTGTCGACTATGCCGATCCTGTCCGCGTCGCCGTCAAAACCGATGCCGAGATCGGCTTTGTTCTCTTTTACCGCCGCGATCATCTTCTGAATGTAAGCCTCGACCGTCGGATCGGGGTGATGGTTCGGGAATCTGCCGTCCGGCTCTTCGAAAATGCTGATGACGTTGAGCCCCATTTTGCGCATGATCGGAACAGCTACAAAACCGCCGACACCGTTTCCCGCATCGACAACGAGTTTGATTTTTTCGGGATTTTCGATGTGTATCGTCTTGAAAATGAACTTTTCAAAGTCCGGAATGATGTTGTATGTGCTGTTGGTTCCCTTTTTCTCAGGATTAAGGAAGTCGTCAGCTTCCATAATGTCTGCGATCTCCTGAATGCCGTCGCCGTAAACCGGAAGATCTATGAGATTGACCTTGAAGCCGTTGTATTCAGGCGGATTGTGGCTTCCAGTGATCATGACTGCGCCCTGAACGTCGATATTGAACATCGAGAAATAGCAGAGACCTGTCGGGATCATGCCGAGAAAAACAGTGTCGATGCCGCTGTCGTTGAAACCTTTTATCATAGCCTGGGCAAAAGATGGAGAACTCAGTCTCGCGTCGTGACCGATCGAAACCGTTTTGAAAGAGGGGAGTTTCTTTTTGTAGAAACTTGCACATCCCCGCGCTAAATTGTAGGCAAAATCATCAGTTAAATCGACATTTACATAACCTCTGACATCATACTGTCTGAAAATTGTTCTGTTGATTTTCATCTTTTTCTCCGCAAAAAGTCCTTAAAAAAACCGCAGTATTTTAGCAGGAATTATTTTTTTGTAAATTGCTTCGACTTTCATCTGCGACCGCGAAACAGGTCCCTGAGCCCGGTCGGAGGAAACAGATTTGCTTCGACAAGCTCAGCAATCGGAAATTTTTCTTGATTTAACTTGCTCTGACAGCATAATTAGATGTTTTTTGATGTTTAAGGGTGTGTTTTGGCTGAAAATTTCAAAAATATTCTTGTTTTCGATGCTTCTTCCTCAAACATTTTTTTCGGCGGCGAGTGCAGTGGAAAAACTGTTTTCATGGCAGAAAATTTCGAAAAATCGAAACTGAGCCGTTATCTGCCTGAAGAGTTCGGGCAAATTGCCGGGAACCTTGATTTTACGGAGCTTCCGCGGGTGATCATCGGCAACGGTCCGGGCGCTTTCACGGGGATAAAAACCGGAACTGCGTTTTTTCTCGCATATATTTATTCAATCGGAATAAAAACAGTCGAAACAGTAAGTTCGTTTTCGTTCATTTCGGCTCTTTCCGGCGAGTGTACCGCTGAAATCAGGATCGTTCTCATCCCTTTCAACAAAGGCGAGTATTTCGCGGCGGTCCTCGACAAAAACAATAAAATCCTGCGCGGTGACGTCTTCATAAAGCCGCCTTACGACAATATTTCTTCTTTTTTTGCAGGTTTCTCCGGCAGAAAAGCTGAAATTGCTGCTCCGATAGAGTGCGGAAGCGAGATAATCCCTGAACTTGAGAAGATTTTTTCAGTCGTTTCAGTGCGTTTCAACGGTTTTTCTTTTGACAGAGGCAGGTTCGATGCGATTCCTGACACGAAAAAAATAGATATAACTGCGGAACCTTATATCGTAAACCATGTGATAATGCCGGCAAATCTTGACAGTAACGGCAATTTCTATGTTGAAGTAGAGCTTCAGGAGGCAAAAATGGCTCAGGACAGTTTTTCGCGTGAAGAAATTCTCGAAAAGTTGAAACAGCTTAAGGAAGAGCACTCGAAACTCAACGAAAAATCGGGCGAAATCTCGTCGAAAAAAGTTTTTACGCCCGCTGATGAAGCGGAACTCAACCTTGTCAGAAAGAAAAAACTCCGCGCGAAAGATATGATCGCCTACTTTGAAAATCTTCTGAAAACCAAGGAATAATTAATAATTATTCTTTTCTTTCAAAAACAAATTCCCCGTCGCGGACAATGCACAGAAAATCGGTATGTTTCCCTGAATTTTTGTAGTATTCTTCAAGAAACGCCCCTTCAAAAAATTTGCCGACGGTCCTTTTGACGGCTCTTGCCCCCATGAGTTTGTCGCGCGCCGCCATTTTGGAAACGATGAGTTCCTGCGCTGACTTGATATCTTCTATGGAGAGCGAGCAGTTTTCCATGCTGTTGACCCTTTGCGTGGTTTCATTGAGCATGAGACCGGCGAGTTTTTCAAAATCGTCCTGCGAAAAAGGCTTGAAAAGGACTATGTCGTCAACCCGGTTGACAAGTTCCGGTGAAAGGAAGCCTTCGATTTTATTGATTATTTCTGCTGCTTTTGCACTTGAATCGGCCTCTCCGAATCCGATCCTTGCGGAAGAAAAAAGTTCGGCACCCAAATTTGTCGTCATAATGACTATCGATTCGCTCATGTCGGCTGTCCAGCCGCGGGTGTCGGTGATCCTTCCCTCTTCAAGTATCTGAAGAAAAACCGTGAGGACTTTCGGATCTGCTTTTTCGATCTCGTCAAGCAGAAGAAGCTGGTAAGGTTCGCGCCTGAAAGCCTCTGTCAGCTTGCCGCCTTCGTCGTAACCTGTATATCCGGGAGGCGCGCCGATAAGCTTCGAAACGGAGTGCGCTTCCTGAAATTCGCTCATGTCGAAAACGACCATTCTGTCGGGGCTTCCGAAAAGGAAAGTCGCTAATTTTTTTGCTGTTTCGGTTTTTCCCGTGCCTGTCGGGCCTGCAAAAATCATTGATGCAAGCGGTTTACCGACCGGTTTGCTGCTGAATTTTCTCGCAAAAATCCTTGAGATCCGCTCTTTTGCGCTTTTTTGCCCGACTATCGAGCGGTCAAGCACTTCCGGCAGCGAATTTACTATCTTGGCTGTGTCAATGAGGAGATTTTCCGGCGGAATCCCCGTTTGATTTGAAACTAAAAAGATGAGGTCGTCCGTGTCTGCCGTCTGTCTCCGCTCGCGTTTCAGGATGCTTCCCAAAGTGTCGAGCAGCGAAAGAACTTTGTCAGGCTGACTTTTTCCCGAAATATAGCGGTCGCTGAGCGTTATCGCCGCTTTTATGAAAGGTTCTCCGCCGAAAGTAACGCTGTGGTATTTTTCGAGTGTTTTCGCGGCATTCATAACGATCTCAATAAGCTCCTCGTTTTTTGGTTCCTCAACTTTGACGATCGAAAAACGTCTTTCCATTGCCGGATCTTTCGCAATGAATTTGTTGAATTCTTCGGTCGTCGTTGCCCCGATAAGCGGGAAGTTCCCGCGGGAAAGCGCCGGCTTGAGCATATTTGCGATAGTGTCGTTGCCGGAGGAGAAAAGCAAGTGGATCTCGTCAATGAAAATGATGACTTTTTCACGGTTTTTGTTAACAAAATCAAGCAGATCCGTTATTCTTTTCTCGAGTGAGCCGCGGTATTCTGTTCCGCCGATGAGTGAAGAGAGCCTGAGTTCCCAGATGTCGATTCCATGAAGAAGACCATCCTTCTGTCTGAGTGCGACAGCTTCGACGATCGCCGTTTTTCCGCTTCCGGCAGGACCTATTATCATCGGATTGTTGCTGTTTTTTCTGCCGAGAATGTCGATTATCGTCTCTATTTCGCGGCTTCTGCCGAAAACAGGGTCGATTTTGCCTTCAAGCGCTTCTTTCGTAAGATTCCTTCCGAAAAGAGAAATTGCGCTTTCGTCAACTAAACGGCCCGGTTCGATATTGGTTTCCGTGGCGAAAGCCGGGTATACTGTCGTTGATTCCTGCATCATTTCATTTGCGCGGTTCACCGCTTTTTTTGCAGGATCGTCGATCTGCTGCATTGCGGCAAGCCTTAGGTCGGAGATTTTCCCCATTTTTTCGAGTATACGGTATGCGATGGTCTCGCGTATGCTCGTCAAAGCTGCAAGAAAATGTGTCGGATTTACGGGCTGACCTTTGTTTGAGCAGTATGTCGATGCACTTTTTTCCAATAGTTTTATTACATTTTTCTTTTCTTCTATCGTTATGCCCGCAAGTTTTGCATCTTTCAGCATCGAATTGTAAGTCCGGGCAACTTCCTGATATGAAATTTTAAGATTTTCAAGTATCGCCGCCGCTTCGCTCGGAGCCGAGAAGTAGGCAAGAAGAAAGTGAAGCGACGAGAGGGAAGTCTGCATTCTCTCTGCAAAATCGATAGCTTCGCCGTAAAGCGAAACCAGAGCTTTGTCCTGCATTTCAGACAAGAGTGCCTCCAAAAAATCAAAAGCGGCGCAGTTTAAAGCAAAAGGCATTTTTTTTCAACAAATATCCGAGGCTGAAAGGACAAAACTTGACTATTCAGGCATTTTGAATAAAATATTGCCGTTTTTGTTTAATATCAGGGAGGAAAATTATGAAAAAAACGTTGATTTCTATTGTTTCCATTCTTCTTCTTTTGGTTTTGTCAGCATGCGGTAGTGCAGATAAAAAAGGGACCGGCAACGCTGTAAGAAACGAGTTCGACGGTGCTCCGAAGTGGGTCCTCGGCAGCTCAAGCACGCCTAATCAGATATGCGGTGTCGGCAGTGCCGCAGGTTCCAGAAACGTTTCGGCGATGCGCACCAGCGCAATGGGCAGAGGCAGAACGGAAATCGCAAGAATGCTTGAACTGAAAGTCCAGTCGATGCTTAAAGACTATCAGGCAACGACCACAGGCGGAGAGGATTTTGGAAAAGCTGCAAACGACGAACAGCACATTGTCGATGTCGCGAAACAGATCACAGATCTTACGCTTTCGGGCACGGAACAGAAGGAAAGCTGGATCTCCGATTCCGGAACACTCTATATGCTTATGTGTGCAGATCTTGAAAAATTCAAAAATACCGTCAACAGTATGAGCCAGCTCAGCGAAAGCGTCAGAAAAGCGGTTACGGAACGCGCCGACAAGGCTTTTGAGGATCTTTCCAAAGAGATCGAAGCTCAGAAACAATAAAATCACTCCGCTTCTAAAACCTTCATGAAATCCGTTCTTGTTTTTTTCTTGTTATTCTTTCTGCTTTTCTTCCGTCTGCCGGCGTCAGACGATGCCGAATCAGCTGAATTTCTGACCGAAGGCCGCGAGATAGCGCCTCTGCCTCAGACCGATGAGCGGATAAACGGATACAGGGAAGATTACAGAAAACCGAAAGAAAGTCTGATCGAACTTCCGAAAAAATACAGAAAAAAAGAGAAGAAAAAAGAAAAAACCGAATCTGTAGAGACGTTTCATGAAACGTCTCTGCCAAATGACCCGAAACCGGAAACAAAACCGGAATCTCCGCAGGCACAAAACCCGCATCCCGCCGAGGTTAAGCCGAAACCCGAACCTGGGCAAAAACCGGAAACAAAACCCGTGCCGAAGCCCGAACGGACGAAACCGGAAACAAAACCCGTACAGACGTTTCATGAAACGTCTCTACAATCCGAACCGAAACCTGAACCAAAACCGAAACCCGGATATTACGGTGAAACTTTTGACGGGATCCGTGAAGGCAAAGGCAAACTCGTGCTCGAAAACGGCGACATTTACGAAGGACACTGGGAAAATGGACAGAAATCTGGGCACGGGATCTACATTTTCTCCAACGGCATCAAATACAACGGAACGTGGAAAAACGACAGGATGGACGGCTACGGCTCACTGATTTTTCCCGACGGAAGCTCGTATTACGGCGAATTCGAAGGCGGCGCGATTTCAGGCACAGGCACTTTCAAATATGCCGACAAAGCTGAATATTCCGGCGAATGGAAAAACGGAAAATGGCACGGACGCGGCCGCTTCAGACTCGCAAACGGAAGAGAAATCAACGCAATATTCTGCGATCAGCAGATAGTCGAACTCATCAAAACTGAAGAAGATTCAGAATAAATACTTTAGGTTACCGGATCCTCTTAGACTGAGATACAGCCTTTTCTACTGATCAGAGAAGTCGTCTCCTTCATCTGTCTGAAAGACTGAAAAACGATCTGGCACAAAAATTGCATACTTGCGGCGTTTTGTTGCTTTTTGGAGACAAAATCAATGATTTCTCGCGCGTTTACTTTAATAGAATTGATGATTGTTTTTGCAATTATAGGTATTCTGGCAATGGTTGCAATACCCATGTATCAGAGTTATTCGGCACGTGCAAAGGCTTCTGAAGTGCCGATAATTCTTAAGGATATTGTTAAATTTCAGTTTATTTACAGAGAATATCCGGCTAGCAACGGTCAATATGCAAACGGTCTTAAAACAATCGGAGTCAAAACAAATATGGGCACTTTTGCAGAGACGCCTGAAAATTGCCGTGGTTCCAATATTACTGAAAGTGATGAGACAAATATTTACGGGTGCAGCAAATATTACGGTTTCTCTACAAGCAGTGCTTCTGACGGTGTAACATGTGCGGCAAACGGGACCGGCAATTTTGCATGGGCAAAGGCAATCAGTGAAGACGAATTGCTGCACAATGATCTCGCCGGCTGCATGACGGAAGATTTTTTTTACAAGCATGGTTCCGGACAGTAGTTTTTGGCACGCTTTTTGCTTTCAAGCTTGAGGAATTTGTTGTTTGATAGTCAGACGACGTTTTATTATTAATTTCATCAAAAGGAGAGAAAGATGAAAAAAGGTTTTACACTTATCGAGCTCATGATCGTTATCGCGATCATCGGTATTCTTGCAGCAGTTGCTATTCCTATGTATAGCGACTACACCAAAAAATCGAGAACCTCTGAGGTTGCTTCCAACCTTAGCGAAATCACGAAGATGCAGCTTATCTACAAAGAGGATCCGTACGGCGGTTCTCAGATCGGCAAATTCGCACAGAATTTCCAGACTCTTGGTTTCAAAACAAATGTAGGAACATTTACCGAGTCTGTAAGTAACGACACTACCAAACAGACTTGTTCAACTTCTGGTGCTGATGTAGATGGCAGCTATGCATGCGGAAAATACTTCGCATACAAACTTACGGTTCCTGCGGACGGATTTGAGCTTAAAGCACTTGCTACTTGCGCAGACGATGAGGGTGTTGCAAAAGCTGAACCGTTGCTTAAGAGCGAAGTTCCGAATGATTGGGTAACTTCATGCATTGATGACAAACTTAACCTCAAACATTTGGGTGAATAAGGTTAGTTTAGTTCCTATTTTCAAACCCCGCTTCGGCGGGGTTTTTTTGTACCTGACCCCTCAGGCTCTACGAGCCAGCTCCCCTGAAATCAGGGGAGCCAATTTCTCTGACCTCATCTTCCAATGAGTTGTAGTCAACTATAGTTAAAAGAAAAAGTCTTTTTATTTTTCAGCATCGAAAAGACACACCTTAAAAACTTATTGAAAACAGCGATTACAGCCTTTTTCCCATTCATGTTCTCTCGTATTTTTTTGTC
>Ga0265298_10000858_pt1 | contig 45231 bp, 44 predicted proteins | sample AusTroGonzalo_MG_3_FD_193486 | JGI IMG/M metagenome (GOLD analysis project Ga0265298, IMG submission 193486) | Bovine rumen microbial communities from tropical cattle in Woodstock, Queensland, Australia - Gonzalo_01 | ecosystem: Host-associated > Mammals > Digestive system > Stomach > Rumen ...
CGTTCCCATTCCGAACACGGAAGTTAAGCCGACTGTCGCCGATGGTACTTGGCCTCCGGGCCCGGGAGAGTAGGTCGCTGCAGGATTCTCGCCCCCTTGACGGTAAACCGTCGAGGGGGCTTTTTTTATATATTCTTTCTTGTATGAAACCCGTCATTTCACTCTTGTTGCAGTTGTCCCCGCAAACCGCTTACGGGAACCTGGAGGCCGTTGCCCGGAACCTTTCGGACGGCCTTGAACTCTTGTTGAATTCCAGGAAGGTGAAGTGCTCCATCTTTATGGATGGCCCTACGCTAGAAATGCTCAAGAAGGTGGCCAAACCCTTGGCCATGGGCAAGATCAAGAGCGGCGTAGAAGAGGGCCTTGTGGAATTTCTGGGTGGCGGTTTCTACGACCCCATGCTGCCCTTGTTTCCGAAGGATTTGCAAACCCTCCAGCTGAAAAAGCACAGGGCGAAACTGAAGTCGTTCTTTGAGGTGGAACCTCAGGGCTACTTCAACTCTTCTCTGGTGTGGGAAATGGGCATGATTTCCGTGCTGGAGGAGACTTGCTTTGATTATGCCTTGGTCAGCGAGGCTGCCGTTCGTGAAGCCCTAGGGCGGAATTCCCCCGTGTCGGGATGGTTTACCGTAGAGGACCAGGGTTCATTGATGCGGGTGGTTCCCGTGTCCGAGGAACTTTCCAGAGCTATCGCGGAAGACGACTTGAAGTGGAAGGACATCGCCGCTACGTACAGCAGGGACGACAAGCCCGTGGTGGCGTTGCTGGACTTGCCCCCCGAAGCCAGCGAGATTGTGGGATTCTTTGAAAGGCTTGTAGATTTTGTGGAGACCAACGAGGTCCAGACTTGGCCCGTGGGCTACATCGTTAACCAGTTGCAACCAGAGGGCTCCCTCAGTTATTTGGTTTCTGCGGGACGCATGCTGGGACTCCCGTCGGCGGCCAACACCTGCCGCGAGATGCTTATTAGGCGGCCAGAGATAAATCTTCTGCAAAAGAACCTGCTGAACCTGTTCAAGCGGGGCACGGGCAATTTGCAGGGGAAGAACCTGGGCCGCTTTTACGAGAAGCTTATGCCCGCCATGTCCCCCATATTTTACAGGAACCTGTTGGGTGACGAAGGCATGCAGTGCCTGAAGGTGCGGCAGTGGGGCTTCCGCTATTTGCTGAATGCCGCCGCCGAGCTGGACTCCTTGATGAATTTTACTGGCCTCCGCATGGACGTGAATGACGCGCTGTTGCGAGGCCACAAGCAGATTTGGGTAGAGAATTCAGAGATTTCCTGCCTGGTAGATTTTAACAGGGGCGGATCCTTCCGCCTGCTGAACGGCAAGGGCCCTGCGGTGAACTTTGTTAACACGTGGCGGGATGACGGGACTGCCCCGCTGTTCTTGGCGGAAGGTTTGTTGCCCAACTGCGACATGAATCCCCAGCAACTAGAATTGAAACTTGCGGGCAGGGACTGCCTGTTCCTGGAACATTACGACTACCAGGTGAAGCGGGGCAACCAGACGGCACAAATCCAGTTGATTGGTGAGCAGGGCTTCCGCATGGATAACCGCCCCGGACTTTTCCATATCTGCAAGACAATGGATTTTGACAACAGTTCCCCCAAGGTGCATGTTTCTTACGAGGTGACCAATTCATCGACCCTTGGAAGCGAATGTTTCTTTGGTTCCTTGCTGGAATTGGGAATCTTGGATGCATCGGACGGCAATAACCTTGTGGTGAACGGTGCCACCGTTGCGTGGGATAGGCGTTCCCCCTTGATATACCCGGATGCAAAGAAGTTCAAGGTTCGGGATTTTGCCCTGGATGCCGCCATTGAACTGGAATTCGAAGAGGCTACACCGGTCTTTGTGGGGCCTGTCTTTGGAGCGTCGTCCTCGGCGGCTCCCGAAGTTTTCCAGGGAATACGCTTGTTCCCCTTCTGGAAGACTTCTTTGGAAATGAGCGAAAAGCAGGAATTCAAGATGACCATTACCCTTTCTAAGAGGTAGGGCGCATGCGGGCTGACCAGATAGACATCCAGGTGGAAGATTACGGCAACGACGTGGAGATATCCCTCTCCGGATCCTTGAGCCGTGCCCAGCTGTCTGCCGTTTCAGAAAAACTGGACTCCCTGATGGCGGGGCCTGGGGTGTTCTTTTTCTTGAACTTGGAACGGGTCCATTTTTATGTGGATGACTACTTGGAAATGTTCTTGGACCTTTTGAACAAGGTCAAGGAACGGAACTCCACCATGGTCTTGATTTTCCATAGCGAGGAACTGCTGGAATACTTTTACCGGTACCGTAACATTTTCGAGATATACGACAGCCGAGAATCCTACAAGAACTCCGGGCTTTCCAAACAGCTGAAGCAGGTGGGAGTCTATTACGGAAAAAAGACAGGGCTTAGGCTAAGCCCCAGCGTTGCCATTGCGGCGGCTGTGCTCATTATGGGCTGGATTGTTACTTTGTTCTTGATAATTGCCGCTCAGGGGAAGGACATTACCGACAAACAAGCACAAATCATGGTACTTCAGGCCCAGCGTGAACGGTACATCCAAGAGATTGACAAGTTGGAATCCTCCATAGGCCCCTTGAAAAAATTGGGAGTGGTGGAAGACACGGCACAGCTGAATTCCTTTGGTGCCATTCGGGATTGGGTGAGTTACCTGAAACACCTGGAGAATACGCGACGTGAAGAATAGTCTAAGACTTTCTGCACCCATGTCCGTGTTCATCTTTGTGCTGATTACGGCAGTCCTTTTTTCTTTTGTGGTGTTCTGGGGCTTGCAAAGAAAGGAACTGGAGAACCTTTCAAAAGAGGAAATGGCCCTAAGCTTGGAAGTGGAACAGCTGAACACCATTGGCAACTGGACCCTGGAATACGTGAAGATTGACAAGGCCGTAGATTTCTTATCCGAGAAGAAACTTTCGGAAGATGCCCGCCGCCGCTTGACGGAACAATTGTGGCAAATATCCCACGCCTATTCCATTGATCCGCTAATGATTTTGGCGGTAGTGGCCCAAGAAAGTCACGGGAACCCCAATGCACGGGGCCGCATGCAGTCCGGTGCCTTTTCGGGAGCGCTGGGACTTATGCAGATTAAGCTGGAAACTGCCCAGAAGATGGCGTGGAGGTTTGGACTCAGGGTAAACTCCGAAGAGGACCTGTTCAAGCCCGAGGTAAACGTGACGGTGGGTACGGCCTACCTGATAAGGCTTATTGGCAAGTACGGTTCTTGGAAAGAGGCCCTAATTGCATACAACTTGGGGCATTCTGCCGTTGACCGCTTGCTGGAGCGGGGGCAACCCTTGCCCTTGCGTTACTACGAACGGGTTATTTCAAAGTACCAGATGTTGGTAAACCGTTCTTTTTTATAAATTTTGGGTAATGAATAAGTTTTTGCTTCTCATGCTTTGCGCGGGGATAGCCGTAGCCGGAGAAATCCGTTACGACTGTTTGCGTTTTGTGGAAGCGGCACTGGCGGGGGACCCTACGGTTGCGGAAACCCGGTATGGAACGAAAGCGAAGCAAGAGAAAATAGAGGCATTGAAGGCGGAGGCCATTTTGCCCACCTTGGAAGTGGCCATGATGGTGGGACCCGCCCCCGGCCTCAAGGAATCCGTGGACAACTGGGGCGACACGGTGGACGTGTACGACTTTTCCAGAATGGGTCCGTTCTGGGGCGTGCAGGCGAAGTTCGTGCAGCCCTTGAATCTGGGGCAGTACCGCACCGGAAAGCGAGCCCTGGAAGCGGATTTGCAACAGAAATCTTATTCCATAGAGAATCAGTTGCTGCGTAAAGAAGTGGAGCTGCAGACTTACTACTACAACTACCTGCTGGCCCTGGAAATGAAGCGCCTGGCTGAAGATGCCAAAAAACGGGTAGACGAGGCCTACGAGCAGATGGAAGAGGCTTTGGACGACGACGACCCCAACGTGAGCCAGATGGACTTTTTGAACTTGAAGGCGAAAATGCACACGGTGAAGGAAGGGGTGACCGAAGCGGAACTGGGAATGAAACGGGTGCAGTTGGCCATTCGCTTTTCTTTGAAGATGCAGGAAGGGGATGTCTTTGTAGCGGAAGATACGGTTCTGGTGCCCCGCACGGAAAAGCTCCCGCCGTTGGACGAAGTGCGGCTCCTTACTTTGCAGAGTAATCCCGAGTTGAAACAGCTTTCGGCAGGTTTAACGGCCAAGCGGACCCAGATGGACTTGGCGGAGGCGAAGCTGGCCCCCGAGTTCTTTGTGATGGGCGAATTTGAGTACGTGAAGAGCTGGGCCGGCAACCGTAGCGTTTTGCAGAAGAACGCCTTTGCCGAAGACGCGGTGAACAGGCTTTCGGGCGTTATTGGAATTGGGCTTCGTTACCGCCTGAATTTCTGGAAGTATTGGTCCGATTTCCGCTCGGCAAGAATAGAATACCGTGGATTGAAACTGAAAGAGGCTTATGCGGCGGAAGGCCTGATGGCCAAGGCCGAGGAACAGTATTACCAGGTGATTGCCGCCCGCGAAAAGATGGAGGCCCTCAAGGAGAGCCTGAAGGCTTCCGAGGCTATTTTGAAGGGTGCCGCCATGCAGTATGACCTGGACAAGTCCAAGACAGGGGATTTGGTTTCTGCCTACACCCAGAACGTGAACCTGCAGAAGGATTACCTGTTTGCCGTTTGCAAGTACAACGTGGAAGTTGCGGAGCTTATTGCCCGGATGGGCTGGTCCTTGAAGGACTATCAAAGCAAGTTTTAATAGGAGATGAAAGATGATTAAGAAACTGTTTGTTCTAGTGGCTTGCCTTTCCCTGCTTGCCTTTGCTGCCGAAGACCCCGTGGCGGTAATCAAGAAGAAGGATGCGGAGTTGCAGACCTTGGTAAAAAAGAGCAACCATACCGCCAAGGAGAAGGAGCGGATCAAGACTTTGCTGAGCGACAGTTTTGACTTTGGGCTCCTCGCCAAGAAGAGCCTTTCGGCCAAGGACTGGGACGCCCAGGATGCAGCCTCCCAGGAAAAGTTCGTTACGGAATTCCAGCGCATGGTCCGCAATTCCAGTGCAAAGCGTTTGGAACTTTACAAGGCGGATTCCACGGTTTATGAGCCGGCCAAGATGAAAAAGGAAGGCGAAGCTCGCGTAGTGGCCCACTTGTGGAACCAGGGCAAGGAATCGGTTCTGGAATACAAGATGAGCTTGGTGGACGGCAAGTGGATGGCCTGGGACCTGGTAATCGACGACCTTTCTACGGCCAGGAACTACAAGGACCAGTTCTCGCAAATCTTGAAGACCAAGTCCTTTGCGGAACTTATCGACATCATCAGCAAGAAGGCTGACGAAGCGGACAAGTAATGGGAACCTTTACCCTGGTTCTGATTGTTGTTCTTGTCCTTTTAGCAATCGTATTGCTGTTTCCCTTTGTCTTTTGGGCAGAGTTCCACGCCGGTAAAACTGGCGCGGAAGTGAAGCTATTTTTGTTCAAACGCCTGCTCTGGACCTATGAGAAGGTTTGGAAAGGGGACTCTGCTGACGCTGGAGATTTGCCGGCGGAAGAAAAGGTAGAGGAACCGAAAAAAGTTGATGCGAAGCCGGTGGTTGCGGAAGCACCGAAGCCGACAATGGAACCTGCGGTAAAGCCGCAGTCTGAGCCGGAAGAGAAACCTGTGCAGGCTGGTGAAAAAACGGTGCCGCAGTTTGAACCTAAGGTAGAGCCTAAGGAAGAACCTCAGGAAGAATCAAAGCCTGAACCTGAGGCGGAGACAAAATCTGTGCCGCAGGAAAAGCCTCAGGCCGAGCCCAAGGCGGAATCCAAGGATTCGCCAACAGGGGCTTCCGAAGAAAAGAAAAAGAGCCTGACAGAACGGGAATTCTGGACCTTACTCTTGACCCCTGATTTTGATGAACGGGGACTCAGTTATGCAAAGAAAATACTGAGCCGCTTCATGACAGTGTTCCGTGTGAGTTTTGTGGACTGCTATGTGGAAGGAATCCGCATGGATTACAAGTCCATGGGCTATGGTGCGGCTGCCAATGCGGTGATGAAGGGCTACCCTTATTTGCAGGATTGGGACATCCGGATGGATTGGACCCATGACCATGATTTGCAGACCGCAGGGAAAGTTCGCGCCTCTGTGAACCTGTGCAGGACCTTCTGGTTCCTGTTCGTGAGTTCTGTTCGTATAGGCGTTATGGCCTTGATATTCTGGCGGCGCCGTGCCGCGGTACTCAAGACGGGACAGTTGCCGGAACTGGGATATGTCCGCAAAAAAATCCTGGACTGGCTGGTGGAGGAATAATGCCTGCCTTGACTGTTGAACGTTTGCTAGCCTCCATCGGTTTTGGTAGCCGCAAGGATTCAAGGGCCCTGGTCCGCATGGGTATGGTGGAACTGGAAGGCCGTTTGGTGGAGGATCCCTTCGAGGAACTTCCGGTGCGTCCGGAATTTATCACGGTGAACGGGGAAGAAATCCCCACGGTGGAAAAGCTCTACATTATGCTTTACAAGCCCGTGGACGTGGAATGCAGCCACAATGCCCGGGACCACCAATCGGTCTTTGAACTGGTTCCCGACCGTTTTACCGCCATGGGAATCCAGACGGTGGGCCGCCTGGACGCGGATTCTACCGGATTGCTGCTGATGTCCAACCAGGGGGACTTTATCCACAAGGTGGAAAGCCCCAAGAAGGGCCACCTGAAAAAGTACAAGGTGACCCTTGCCCGCCCCTTTACCGAGGAACAGCGGAAAGAACTGCTGTCGGGCGTGATGCTGAAGGACGAACGCCGTCCGGTGGACGCCAAGGAAATTGTTGCCGACGAGGGCTCCGTGACCATTTCCATAGGGGAGGGCCTGTACCATCAGGTCCGCCGTATGTTCGCCGCCGTGGGGAACCATGTGGAAACGCTGGAGCGTGAATCCATAGGACCTGTGGTGCTGGACCGGAGTTTGGGCCTTGGGGGCTGGCGGTTCCTGACCGAGGATGAAATAAAGGCCCTCTCCTAAGAGAAGGCCTGCATTTGCTTTACCGAATTGCTTTTACTGGTGTGCCTGTTCGGGAATGTTTTCCGCTTCAGTGGCAATGGCTTCCAGGGTGTTGATCTTGTCCTTGATGTCGTTGCTGAACTTGAAAGTGGGCACCAGGCGTTCCTCGATGAGCACGGTCTCGCCGGTGCGGGGGTTGCGGGCGGGCCTTGCCTTGCGGGGTTTGCAGGCGAAGGTCCCAAAGCCGCGAATTTCGATGGTGTTGCCGTCGATGAGCTTTTCCCCGACCAAGTCCAGGAACTGTTCCACGACGACCTTAATGTCGTTACGCGCAAGCCCGGTGGACTTGGCGATATCTTGAATAAGAGATTGTTTTGTTACGTTAGGCACGACTTAAATATAGGATTAACAACGAATTAGCGTATAGGTCAAAGCAAAATTAAATATTTTTTTCGGGCTCTCGTTGCGGACATTTTGTGGATAAATGTGGTAAGAATGTTGAAAACTGTTGAAACTGCCGGTAAGGGCGAAAAATCCCTGAAAACATCCTTTCGATTGCGGAATATGGAGGTGTTTCCCAACACCATCCTGAGTCCCATGGACGGGGTGACGGACGCTCCCTTCCGCAGGCTTTGCCGGGTGTTGTCCGGGAACCGCATGGGACTTTTGGTGTCGGAGTTCGTTCCTACCGACGGCGATGCGGTTTTTTGCCTGGATGGCCACAAGCAGTTGAAGTTTTTCCCGGAGGAACGGCCCTTTGGCGTACAGATTTTTGGGCGGTTCCCGGACAGAATGGCGGCAGCGGCCCAAAAGATTGCGGAAGCGTTGAGGCCCGACTTTATAGAGGTGAACGCCGGCTGCCCCGCCCCGAAGGTGGCGGGGAAGGGGAGCGGTTCCGGCCTGCTTCGGGACTTGCCTCGCCTGCAAGAGATTCTGCACGAGGTCCGCAAGACCTTGGATACCTGCACCGTGGATTTGCCCCTGACCCTCAAGTGCCGCATTGGTTGGGACAGTGACAGCATCAACGTGATGGAGACCCTACGGATTGCCGAGGGCGAAGGCGTGGAGATGCTGACCGTGCATGGCCGTACCCGTTTGCAAGGGTACAACGGCCTTGCCGATTGGGACTGGATCGGCAAGGTCGTGGCCGCGGCCAAGATACCCGTAATCGGTAACGGCGACGTGAACAGCGTGGAGGTGGCCCGGCAGCGGATTGAAACCTACGGTGTGGCGGGCGTGTCCATTGGCCGCGGCGCCATGCACAACCCGTGGCTCTTTGGGCAGATTGCGGACGCTTGGGAAGGCAAGCCCGCCCATGAAATTACCGCGGTGGAGGCTTTGGACGTGTTCCCGCTGTATTACAAGTTCAAGCTGGAAGACGGTTCTACGGAACTAGGAGCCTTGGGAAGGCTTAAGCAGTTGGGGGCAAGACTCTGCAAGGGGTTCTGCCTTGCGGACGCTTCCCAGAATGGTGCAGGCGATGGTGTTCAAGATGCCGACCAGGATGCCGCCATGCAGGTGCGGCAGACATTACTCACGGCACAGTCCGCCGATGAATTCTTTGACCGCTTGCAAAACCTTCGCGATGGCTTTGCGAAAGAATTACGCTACGATCCCGCACGCCTTGTGAACTTGAACGGTTCCAAGGAGATGGAGCTTAAAGCCGGCGACCAATTCGCCGGCCGATAATTTTTTCGATAAGCTTCGCATAACTACGTCCTCGGACTCTCGCCGTACTACGTTGTACGGCTTCGGTCCTGTGTCCTTGTTCTGCTCGCTTCTCAAAAAAATCGGATTAGATTATTTTGAGGTTGTTTTTATTCTTTTACTGTCGGCGCTTGCCGTGCCACGGGAGCCAATTCACCATGCTTGCGGAATAGGTGCTTCACCAAGGTTTTGAAACCGCGGAACACGCGGTAGCGTTCCCTCGGGTTCTTGATGGCCATGACTCCCTGACGGAAGATGTAGCTGGGCCGCAGGTAGAATTCCCGACGGGCCTTGTCGCAAAAGTCCACCAGCATCTGGCTGGTCAGTTCGCCACGCTGGATGGTGGTGCGGTGGAAACCGTCCTTGTCCAGCCACTGTCCGTAATCCTTGGACTTTAACGCACCGCTTTCCAGGGCCTCCTTGTAGGCCTCGGTACCGGGGTAAGCCATGATGGGGTAGAACTGCGCCGTGTTGGGGTTCAACTTCTTGGCATAGTCCAAGGTTTGCCGGAGGGTCTCGGCCGTGTCGCCGGGGTTGCCTACCATAAAGCAACCGTGGACCAGCAGGCCCGCCTTGCGGGCGTTCTTGGTGAACTCGATGGCCTTGTCGGTGTTCTTGACGCCCTTGTGGATGCGTTCCAGAACTTCGGGGCTGGCACTTTCAAAACCAACGCACATTTCGCGACCGCCCGCCTTTTTCATGAGCTTGAGCAGGTCCAGCGGAACGTCGGCTCGCGCATTGCAACTCCAGGTAATCTTGAGTCCCCGCTCCAGAATCAGGTTGCAGATTTCCCGCACATGCTCGTGGCTGGCGGTAAAGGTGTCGTCTTCGAAGAACACTTCACCAAGGTCCTCGAAGTTGTCCTTGATGAACTGCAGTTCGTCCACCACGTCCTTGGGGGTGCGGCGTCGGAACTTGTGGCCGTTCAGGGTCTGCGGAATCACGCAGTAGCTGCACCGGTTGGGGCAACCGCGACCGCTAAGAATCACGATGAGCGGGTTCAGGTTGGCGCCGTAGAAATACTTCTTGTAGCAGGAGTACAGGTACTTGCGGTAGACCTTGGAAACCCAGGGGATTTCGTCCAGGTTTTCGATTTTGGGGCCTTCGGGCTGAAAGTCTACGGTACCGTCCGCCTTGCGGAAGGCAAGGCCTGCGATGCTCCCGATGTCACTGATGTCTCCTCGTAGGTAACGCACCAGGTTCCTGGAGGTGTAGTCCGCCTCGCCAATGACCACGAAGTCGAGGGAAGGTTCCATTTCCATGGATTCCAACGGTTCTGCCGTGGCGTGGGTGCCCATGATGGCCACCTTGGTTTCGGGCAGGGCCTCCTTGATGGAGTGGACCACTTTCAAATCGTTCAATATGCTCGGGGTGCTGGTGCTGCAAATAACCAACTGTGGATTGAATGCCTTCAGTCCGTTCAGGGTCTGCGCCAGGTCCAGGTCCATGGCGGGGCTGTCGATGAGCTGGATCTCGTTGCCGTCGGCTTCAACGGTGCCTGCGGCATAGCTTAGGAACATGGGCCAATAAAGGGTACTAGACTTGGTGACGCACGGACTACGGGATTCCCTGCTGAACATAGGGAAAAAGGGAGGATTTAAAAAACTAACGCGCATAAGTCCCCACAAAATACATAATCACGGGTGATAAAACTACATTTGGTGCAAATGAAAGGGCTTTTTTTCGCAAGTCTTTGCCTGTTGCTGGGGGCTAATGCCGCCCTGTCTGGGGAAATACCCCTGGACACCGTCCGTACCCTGTTTCCGGACGGTTCCGTGGCACGGATTTATACGGTCCAAAAGGGGACGGACACCAAGGAAGGCTGGTCCATGACCTACCATCCCGGTGGAAAACTGGCGGTCAAGGCCTTTTATAAAAAGGGCCTGTTGGAAGGGACCTTCTCCAGCTTTTACGAGAACGGGAAACCCTGGCAAGAAATCAATTACGAGTCCGGTGTGGAGAACGGGCCGTCCCTGAACTACCACGACAACGGCTTGAAAAAATCCAGGGAAGTGTACAGGCAGGGTGTTTTGGACGGCGTGTCCGAAGAATGGGACGAAAGGGGAACCTTGCGTAGGCGAATTCCCTATTTCCGGGGCCAAATCCACGGAGTGGCGCAGCTGTACGACGATCTGGGCGCCATCAAGGAAGAGATGACCTTCGAGAAAGGCCTCCGCCACGGCAGTTACCGCCGTTTTGAAAAAGGCGTAAAGGTTCTGGAATCGGAATTCCAGATGAACCGCTGCATCAAGAATTGCGATTTCTAAGTTTTTAGGTGTCCTTTTTTTGAAACTCTATGTATATTATGTAATATCGGTTGTGTCAGTGACCGAGATGGAGTGGACATGAAAAAGTGGCTTGTATGTTTTTGTGTATTGGGAATGTTTTCGCTTTCCCAAGCCGCGCCAGCGAAGGGTACCCTCAAGGACAGTCGTGATGGGAAAACCTATAAGACGGTAAAAATTGGCAACCAGACCTGGATGGCCGAGAACCTCAATTTGCACATGGACGATTCCTGGTGCTATGAGCGCAAAACCGAGAACTGCAAAAAATACGGCCGCCTTTATACCTGGAAAAAGGCGGAAAAGGCCTGCCCCGAAGGTTGGCACCTTCCTTCTCGCGGGGAATGGAGGGACTTGGTGGCCTATGCGACTGAAAAATCCAAGGAAAAATTAGGTAATGCCTTAAGGACCAAGGATGACTGGAAGGTCAAGAAGCGCAAGAAGAAAAAATATGACGAGAAAACCGGCGAAGCAATTTACCTGGACGAGTATGAAACCATAAATGCCGGGACGGACAATTTTGGCTTTTCCGCCCTGCCTGCAGGCTATGTGGACAACAACGGAAAGTTTGTCAAGATCAAGGAAAACACCGTGTTCTGGTCTTCTTCCAAGGAGAAAGGGAAAAAGACCAAGAAGGCCTACAACCGTCAGCTGGAATACGGGAACGATACATTTTACGAAGGCAAAAATTCCACGAACAGCGCTTTCTCTGTCCGTTGCGTAAAGGACTAGAACGTTCTATTCGCTTTTCTTTTTAGCGGGCTTTACCGCGTTCCACACCATGTAACCGATAAAGAGGGCTCCGAAGGCCAGCAATGCGATGGCCAGCTCGGAGTTGTACTTTTCGATGATGTCCTTTTGCCCGTGGGCCAGGTAGCCTAGAGCCGCCAGAACGCAATTCCAGATGGTGGCCCCCAGGAAGGTGTAGAGGGTGAAGGGCAACAGCTTCATGTTGGCAAGCCCCGCCGGTATGGAAATCAGCTGGCGGATAACCGTGATGAGCCTGCCCACGAAGGTGGAAATGGCACCATGTTCACGAAAATAGTTCTCGGCCCGTTCCACCTTGGAGGCATCCAACAGCAAAAAGTGGCCCAGCCTGCTGTCTGCGAATTTGTACACAATGGGCCGCCCCAGGAACTTGGCCAGGAAGTAGTTGATGAACGCCCCTATAAGGGCGCCTAGGCTCGCAAATACCACGATGAGGAAAATGTTGAGTCCAGACTCCGGTTGCAGGGCCTTGTAGGCGGCAGGGGGGACTACCAGTTCCGAAGGGAAGGGGATAAAGGAACTTTCCACCGCCATGAGCAGGGCAATAGTCCCGTAGTTCAGGTTGTCGTTGTACCAGTCTATGATTTGCGTATAAACGCCCGTGGATTTTTCCACGGTTTCCTGGTGGACTTCTACTGCCGGTTGGGCCAAGGAAAAGGTACAGAAAAAGGAAAGAAGTACGAGGAGGTATTTGAGGGTCTTCATGGCCTAGTCGTTATTTCTTCTTTTTGCCCTTAGATTTCTTGGAAGCCTTCTTGTTGGACTTCGGGGCGGGAGCCGCTTCCTCTTCGGTAGTGCCGGTCTGGACCTCGATCATGGAGGGAGCACTGGCATCGGCATTCTTGAGGGCGGCCTTGGCCTCTTCCACGAACTTTCCTTCGGGGAAGCGCTTTAGGTAAATCTCGTAGTCCTTCAGGCGTCCGCTGCCCTTCACCAGCTCAAAGATGCCCGCTTCCGCTTCGTCACGGAAGGCACCGTTGGGATTGTCGTTCAGGTAGGTGAGGTAGGCCTTGAAGGTGTTCTGGGCCTGGATTTCCCTAAACTTGTGGTATTCGCTCAAGACCTTCAGCTTGGCTTCCACCTCGGCACGGTGGGGAGAATCCGGATAGTATTCCAAGTACATCTCCAGCATCTCGGGATCGTTGCTGGCCATGACCTGGTCGAAACGAGAATCTTCTTGACGGGTCTGGTATTCCTTCAACTGCACCTTGCCCGTATCCAGGGTGGCGTACAGCTTTTCCTTGGTGGCCAGGTCTGCGGGGTGGCAGAAGGCCAGGAAGCTTTCCAACACGTCGGAGAACTGGGTCTTGGTAAAGGATTCGCTCATGTCGGGCAGGTTGCCGTCTTCGTCCAGGAAGAACCGGTAGTCGCGCTCGATGGCCATGCAGTCCCAGTCCGTGAGGGTGTCCTTGACTTCGCTGTTCTGGCGGAGCACGTCGTCGCGGTCGTGGAGCACGTAACGCATGCGGCGGTCCCTGCGGCTTTCACGGCCGAAGTCCAAAGACAGCTCAATACCCACGCGTACGGGCAACTTGTAGGAAATCTTGTCGAATTCGATGCCGGAGAATCCGGGAGGCAGGGTGCCGTTCTGGCTCACGTCGGGAGCCTTGCTGGTGGCCTTGATGTCCTTGTAGGCCAGGAAGTCCCTGCGGACGTTCACGCCAATCTTAAAGTCGATGTCCTGAAAAAGTTCGCCAATCTTGTACTCTAGGGCACCGGACACAAATGCGGTGGGGGTGATGGAGGTGGTCTGGTTGGTGTTGCCCAAAATCTCGTTGTAGAAGCTGAAGAAGTGGAAACCGTAACCGCCCAGGACCCTCATGTCCAGGTCGCCAATAAGGTTGAAGGAGAAACCGCCCACTACAGAGGGTGCGTAAGAGAGGAAGGACAGAGTCTCGTCACGGCCACTGTCGCCGCACTTGTTGTTTTCGCAGGAGTTACCTTCAAAGGTGAAGGTGGGGTTTTTCAAAATCTCTCCAAACTGGATGGAGTTGACTTCCAGACCCAGCCAAAGGGTAAAGGGAATGTCGGCCTTGTAGAAGGGGGTGACCAGGGGGCTAATGAGGAATCCCGCATTGATGGGGAAGGTCATCAGTTCTTTGTCGATTTTCTTGTCGATAAGGAGTTCAGGGTCGCTGTCCTTAAACTTGAGGAACGCGACTTCACCCTGCACATAGAGCTGCATCCTCCAGTTGGAGCGCTCGAAGTCGGCTGCCATGGCGGCAACTGCAAAAAACAAGGAAAGGAGTAAAACTTTACGCATTTGGAGCAAATTTAGATTTTTTTTGGTACTTGACGGCTAGAAGGATATGAAAAAGCCGATTCCGAGCATGAGTACGCCGGCACCTATCATGGAAAGCCCGATGGCGTTCTCCCGGTCCCCCTGCTTGACCAAATCCTTGTTTTTCTTGATTTTTTTGCGGTAGGAGTCTCCGCCTGAAGTGGCGACCTGGCTTAGATCGTCGCGAATGTCCTTGGCGTCATCGTAATCCAGCTGTGCCAGGTAAGTAAAGATGGCGCCTACCACGATGGGGGCGATGGAGGCTCCCATAAGGGTGTACCCCAGGAACCGCTTTTTCTGTTCCTTTTGCCACTGCTGCTGCACCTTCATCGCTTCGAAGCTGGTCTCTTGCTGGAGGTTGATATTGACGGTGGTGTCCGCTATGGGCGGCACAAACACGGAGACCAGTGTGTCCTTGAAACCGAATTTTCTTAACCTGAACTGCACCATGCCCGGTTCGGAAATGGGGAAACGGTTGGGGGTGGTGCCTACGGAAGAGCTCTTTTTGGAAATGGCCCGCTTGCTGGGGTAGATTTCCGCTCCTTCCGGGTGGGTGATGATCCTGAGTTCCGGGCTGACGGGCTTCAGTTTCAGGTACCTCCGGATGGTATCGCCCATGACCGGGTGCAACGACACCTGGGTTCCCCAGAGGTGCCTGTCCACGTTCCAGTAGGCATAGAGGTCAAACGAGGCGGTGTCCTCTACGGGGAAGGTACAGGGAGACCTGCAAAGGGCGTTCTCGCTGGCCAGGGTCAGGGTGGCGCCTTCGGGGTCGGTCTCCACGTACACGTAGCCTTTCTTTTCCTTAAGGTCCGTGGCGTCCAAGCCCCGCGCTTCCATAAGGAAAATGCGGAACTTGTCCTTGGAAAGGACTCCGCTAATGGCCTTTTCCCTGGGGAGGGTAATCTTGTTCTTGTGGATGGTGGGAAGTTCTTCTCCGTCTTCGTACAGGACGGTGGTCAGTTCTACGGTGATGGAATCCTTTTTCTCTACGGGGGTGATGGAACCCATGTAGACCGTCTTGGCCCCAAGTTTCCCCAGGTATTCCTGGATGCAGATGTTGTCGTCGCAGTCGGGAACGTTGTCCCGACGGATGGCGTGGAACTTTTCACCGCTCTCTAGCAGGAACCTCAAGGTCAGGGCGTCTATTTGCAGGGCTAGGGTGGAATCCGCAATGGAACTTTCGTAACCGACATATACCGTAGGCTCCAAGAGGGAATCCAAGATGGTGACTTCCTGTTTGACGGGCTGAACTTGGGCACTGTCGGAAATATTGTTTGCAACGTTTGCGGAGTCGGTGAGGCCTGCTGCAGAGGAATCCGTGCTGGCCTCCTCCGCCTTCAGGTAGTCTTTCCCCGTGGAATCGGTGATGCTTTTGAATTTTTCCTTGGGGAGCTTGACCACGAAGAACTTGTTGTTGATGAAGCCCCCCAGGTGGACGGTGTCCCGCTCCACTCCCAGGAACTGGGCCCGCTGTTTGGTCCCCGAGACAAGCTCCACGTTCACCATGGGCCCGCTTTTTTCTTGGGCGAACAGGCTCAAAAAGGCAAGGAGGATAAGTATGGGCGTTAAAAGCTTCATGGTTCACCTAGAAAGATAAAAAGACTCCGACAGAAAGGATGAGGCCGCCTGCCACCAAGGTTGTGATGGCGGCTTTCTTGGCGGTTTTCGCGTTGTCCCTGTAATCCTTGAAGTCCTTCTGGTTCTGCTTAAAATTCTTGCTGTCGGTAAAGGAGGAATTTTCTATGACTTTTTTGCAGTCTTCCGCCTTGTGGATTTCGTAGGCGGCGATTCCCGCCGCAATGCCGCTGGCTAAAAGGGGTACCGCCGAGGCGAGCATCAGGCGCTTTCCTAGGGACCTGTGTCCACGCTTGTTCAGCTGTTGTTGCTGTTCTTCTAGCAGGTTCTCGCTAAAGGCGGGCTGCAAGGACACGATCAGGTAAGATGTGTCCTTGTCGGAGAGGGTGACCTTGAGGGTGGTGTCCTTGAATTCCGGCTTGAATAGCGTTATGCGTACTAGGGAATCTCCCGGCGCCACGGGAATAAAGGCGGGCAGCCGGTAGTCGGGTTCCTTTGAAAAGTCGGGGGACCTGGTATTGACATAGGCGTCGGAGCCAAAAGGGTTGGTGGAAACGTGGAGGTAGCGTTCCCGGGTAGCCTTGTCTTCGGCAAAGACGCTGCTTACCAGCAGAAGCAGGAGCAGGCCCAGTAGTGCCATAGGTTTTACCATGCTTCCTCCTTTGGCGCAAAAGGCCCAGAAAGGTACATGGAATCCCTGTTGAACTTTAGCGTCCAGAAAAGCTCCGTGTTGCGGTTCCTGGCATTGTCGGGAATGGGAACCTTCAGGTTGCATTCCCTGCGGCAGGGGTTTGCAAAAGACAAAACGGAGGAGCTGTACTGTGCACTGACGGTGTCGTAGTCGGCAATGATGAACTTCTTTTGGGAGGGGCTTATTCCCGAACCGTTATCCATGAAGTAGAACTGGATGCTATCATCGATGCTCAGAGCCGTTTTTACGGGAACCGCCTTGGGGGGCACTTTGTCTGTAAAGGTAATGCTGTCGGCCAGGCGGATCTTGGTGCGTTCGGGAACATTGATCGTAATGGGGGTGGCCTCGTAATCGGTCCGCAGGGTTTCGAAGGTGTAAATGTGGAGGTTGCTTTGGGGCTTGACCTTGATGTTCAGGGGTTCTTCCGGGTTGTCGTAGGTAACCTTTTTTAGAGTGTCGCCCAGGGCGTCTATCAAGATTATCTGTGTGGAAATCTCGGTGCCCGCTACAAGGTTCTCGTAGGTGGGCTTGATTTGTATAACGGACGAATCCCCTTCCAGGAACAGGGTGTTGAAGGCGGATACGGCGGTGGCGAATTCCTCGAATCCGTTATCGGTGTAAACCCTCGCCTTGACACCCCAGTAGACCGTAAGGGAGGAATCCTTGAGGTCTATGTCGTACATTTTGAGCCACTCTTCCGAAATCAAGGGGCCCTTGAGTTGTATGCCACTTTTGCAGTCGTTTGCGGAAAGGCTGCTGACGGAATCGAGGATGTCTATCCAGTGGGTGTACTGGGAAAGTGGAATGTCTTCGGACACGGCAGCATAGACCGTACAGCTGGATTTTTCCCAGGGGTCGATGCCGGAGACATTCCAGTTGAGTTCCAGGTAATCGTCGGTTAGGGCCTCGACGCTGGATTGCAGGGGAGGCGTTACCAGGGAGATTTCTAGGGGAGTACCCACAAAAACATGGACAGTGTCTTTCAGGGTGTCCCCAGAAAAATCAACGGTATTCAAAATGCAGGGGTGGTAACCGGCGGAATCGAAGTCGTAGTCAAAGGTGGTGGCGTTGATGGAGTCGTCCCCTATTACCCAGTAGTGCAAGTCATAAAGGTTGATGGCACTGTCCATTGAAAGGCCTTGCCCATTTAGGGCATAGACGGCCTTGAAGGTGACATTTTGACCTTGGTTTATGTAGAGGGTGTCCACCTGTTCGGTGTGGCTTATGTAATACCCTGTGGAGTAATTGACGACGATTCCCTGTTGCAGGAATTGCAGGTCGGTAGAAGATATCAGGGCGTCGTCACGACAACCCACCAGGAGCAGGAACAGGCAGAGAGCTGCGGTATAGAGGATGGACCTAATCATCGTCGTCCTCCCCGCTGCTAGAGGAAGCGTCTTCTGCCGGTTTGGGCATTTCCATGGAGGGCTTTATCACGTAGGTCCTGGAATTTTGATTTTCGCTATAGTCGTAGGCGTTGATGGTCAGTAGCTGGTAAGTCCAGCTTTTGTAAGTGGCGGGCAGGGTGATTTGCAGGGTGTCCCCGGTACGTGTTTCGTTGGAAAATACGTGCCAGTAATCGTAATTCAGTTTTTGCCCGTTGAAAAAGAGGTGGCAGTAGGTGTTCTTGCCCTTGTCCATGAAGTAGAACTTGAGGGTGTCCCTGAAATCCAGAGTGTCCAAATCCGATAGGCTCCCTTCTGGGGAAAGGTAGTTGTTGGTGGGAGGAGTGGTGTCCTGGGGAATAAGGGTGTCTGCCACGGAAACCTCGCCAGGCCGGACAATGACTTCTGTGGTGTCGGGAACAAAATCTTCCAGGTCGCTGAAGTTGGCAACGAGTTTGTACTTGCCTGGTTTTAACGGGCTTACTATGACGAACGTGGTGTCGGCAGAAAAATTCCTCTGGGCGACAGGACTGGAATTGGAATCCAAGACGTTCAAGGCCATGTGGTAAGAACTGGAACAATACCTGATGTTTGTGGAAGAAACGAATGCCTGTATGCCGCCCTCGTCGCCGTAGCCGCCGGTAAAGAAGTCCCCCTGGATTAGGGTGTCGGACTCCAGGCCGAATTCGTTGATGGCGTAAACTTCCCACACGTAGTACTTCAGGTTTCCCATCCGGTAGTAAAAGTTCGGATTGTCCCAATAGATGAAGGAGGGGTTGTCCAGAATGGTGTCCATAATCGGGTCTGAATTGAGATACCATCCGCGGTAGTCCTGACCCATCCTACGGGGTTCCTTGATAATCAGGTGGAACTTGACGCTGGTAAGGGAGTCGGGGTCGTAGCCGTTCCAGGCAAAGGAGATTCCCTCTTGGGGAGAAAGCCCCTGGGTTCCCCGTGCCGGGATAAAGTGCTCCGTGTCTATGACGGGCGGCTTCACTACCCACAGCCGGAGGGTGTCCCGCAGGGTATCGCCAAAGTTGTCCAGGACCACAAAACAGATTTCGTGGTAACCCGCTTCCGTGACGGGCTTGCGGAAGTTCATGTCGTTGGCAAAGTCCTTGCCGTCTATGGTCCAGTAGTACTCGCGGTAGCGGGCCTGCCGCGAGGGGGTGATTTCGCCGATAAAGATAAGGGTGTCCAACGGCGAGATGGTGTCGGCCCGGACCCGTGCGGAATCCAGTTCGTAGGTAATGGCCATTTCGGCGTGGACCTGCAGGTAGATGCCGTCGTCCTCGTCGTAGAGCAGGCTGTCGCTGTCACTGCAGGCGAACAGGGTGCAGGCTGCGGCGACAAACCAGGCGAAAATCGAATATGGCCGGAGGCGTTTCATTTGAGGGCCTCCAGGGTGTCCACTACGTAGAACTTGACAAGGGGAAGGGAATCCAGGTCCCCTTGGGAATCCCTCACGATGACCCGGAACAGGTGTGTTCCCGGTTCAAGGCCGGACTGCTGGATTTTTTCCAGGGCGCCGACGGAGTAACGGGTGGTGTCCAGTTCCAAGGCATAGTCTAGAATGGCGTCCTCGTTGTCTTCGGCCTTCCAGCTAAAGGTGAATGCGGTAGACTTGGTACCGAACAGGGTGTCCCCCTGGGCTGGGTGAAATTCTTGGCTGAACTTTGGAGGGCTGTTGACGGTGACGCTAAAATTGACGGATACGGAGTTCCCTTCCCGGTCCGTTACTACAAGTTTGTTGGGGATGGAACGCCACGACGTGCGTGGCGGAATCGTATAGGACGATTCTTCTCCCATGAGGGTATCCCTGTACCAACCGAACTGGAGTTTGGATTCTAGGTACATGGGGTCAATTTCGGCCCTCAGGGTGGCGGAACTTCCGGGGTGGATTTTGAGGAAGGAGGAATCGGCTTTGCCTTCTTGGACCACGTACACCGAAACGTGGGAAACGGTATTTTCGGGCTTGGGCGTGCTGGGGATGTCCAGGCAGGCGGCAAGGAGGGCAAGCACCGCCAACCCCGCAAGGAGGCGGACCCGTGAAAAATTCGGAACCCTATGCCAGTGGCCAAGATACATGTCTCGCAAATGTAACTATATTCTCGTTTATGAGTGCAGAAAATCTTGAATATAAGAACTCCATGGACAAGCTGGAAGGCATCTTGGAGCGCATCGACAACTCGGAAATGGGTATCGACGAGCTTTCGGACCAGGTCCGGGAGGCCACGGAATTGCTGAAAAAGTGCCGCCAAATCCTGTTGAAGACGGAACAGAGCGTCCAGGAAGCCCTGGATAGCTTGGACCAAGAGGCAGACAAGGAACAGGGTTAAGGTTTCCCTTTGTCCGAAAATAGCGAAAAACCGGCATTGGAAGTGAAGGACCTGAGGGTCCGCTTTCCCCGTCGTGGCGGTGTCTTGGGCAAGGTCCAGGACTACTTTACCGCCGTGGACGGAGTGTCCTTTGAACTGCCTCAGGGGAAAATCCTTTCGGTGGTGGGGGAGTCCGGTTGCGGAAAGACCACCTTGGTAAAATCCCTGGTGGGGCTTGTGAATTTTGACTGCGGCGAGTTCCGCATTTTTGGCGAGAAGGTGGCCAAGGGCCGCCTAGAGCCCTCGGGAAGGCGTGTCTCGGACTTGGTGCAGATGGTGTTCCAGGACCCCTTTAGCAGTTTGAACCCGCGGCAGACCGTGGTGGAAATATTGACGGGGCCGCTGCTTCATCGGGGCGTGAAGTTCCAGGAAGCAGAGGCCCGCGCAAAGGAACTTTTGGACCGGGTGTCCATACCCGTAGAATCCCTCCAAAAGTTCCCCCACGAGTTTTCGGGGGGGCAGCGGCAACGGCTCTGCATTGCTCGCAGCTTGATGGTGAACCCCAAGATCCTTTTGTGCGACGAGGTCACCAGTGCCCTAGACGTTTCGGTTCAGGCCCAGATTTTGCACCTGCTGGACGACCTGCGGAGGGAACTGAACCTTTCCATACTGTTCATCAGCCACGACATGCAGGTGGTACGTGCCCTGAGCGACCTGGTGCTGGTCATGTATTTCGGAAAAATCGTGGAACGGGGGGAGGCCAACGCGGTGCTCACCGACCCCAAGCACGAATACACCCGCAAGCTGCTAGCCGCGGTCCCTACCATCCGGCGCTGAATTTTAGGCCGGAAGCTAGTTGAATTCTCCGTCGTAACTGGGTTTATTGTTGCCCGAGTCCTCTTTCGGAGTCGGGGCGATTTTTGGGATGCAGTCCATGAATTCCGCCTGGTTGCTGTCTATGGTGATGTCTGCAGGTTCCGGCAGGCATTGGTCCGCAAAGGTATTCTGGAAATGCAGTTCGCAGGTGGTGCCCGCCGAGGAGAGGCTGACTTTGACGGAGTCCTTGGTTCCCAGAACCTTGAAGGAGTAGTCATTGCCTTCCAGTTTGAAGTTCATGGAGGACTTGGTCTGGCTGGAAACCGCTACGCCGTATTTTTCGATTTTTTCCTGGACCGCTTGGGAATCTTCTTTGAACAGTCCCAGGGGGTCGATTTTCGTGTTCCCCTTTAGGGATTCAAGGATTTGGGACATCAGGGCCGAAGAGGTGTAGTTTTCGCTGGGCCTTGTCTGCTCCGATGCACAACCCATATCGGTGGAATCAGTGTTAGAGGAGTTGTTGCCACCGCATGCGACAAAGGCCAGGAATGCAGAGCAAAAAGCCCCCAAAAGGAGGGGACTTGGTTTAATGCTCTTTTCTTTTCTGTGCCGCATGGTCTTAGAAAAGTTTCTTTGCGGAGCAGACGGACTTTTTCACGTAGACTTCGTCGGCGCCGTTCTCATCGAACAATTTCCCGTTCAGGTACAGGGAGTCGTTGCTGACCTTTACCGTGAATTCCAGGGTCTTGATGGATCCGTCGCTGTGTTCCTGCTTGAAGGTCAGCTTGTCGCCGCTAAGGGTGTAAGTGCCTTCATAGTAGCGAAGGGCGGGGTCGTTCTTGATGCCGTTGCCAAAGTCGGTGGGGTTCTTGAACTCAATGAGGACTTCCTTGCCCTCGACGATTTGTTCGCTGTACCAGAATCCCGGGAGGCAGTCGGCGGAAATGCCGTTGTCGCAGGTCACGTCGGGCTTGACCTTGCCGATTTCGGTGGGGCTCACCATGTCGCCATTTTCATTCAGGTCGTACTTGTAATATTCGGTGCAGTAGTTGGCGGTGGTATCCACCGTACCCGAACCGCTGCTGCTGTCGTCGCCGCAGGCGACAAGGGCTAGACCGAACATGGCAGTCAGTAGTAGTTTTTTCATATTTTCTCCTTGCTTATGAAATTAATGGTTTTGTGCGGCCAGCGCTAGGCATTGCTTGTTGGGAATCTTGGACTTCCCGTTGACTAGGCAGGCGGTTTTAAGTTCTTCGTCATGAGAGAACTTGGTTTTTGCGATCATTTTCCCGTTGGCGTAGTAATCAAATTGCCCGTGTTTCTGGCCTTTTGCGCAAACTCCCGTCACGTCCAGGGTCAGACCGTTTTCGTCGGTGAAGTGCCATTGGCCCTGTTTGGTGTGGAGCCCTCCGCAATCGACAGGTCCATTCCTTTGAATGTCGCTTTGCGTCTTGGCAAAGTTTCCACCGCAAGCGGTGAGGGAAAGGGCCATTGTGGCCAACAGGGGAAGAATCATTTTTGCTCTCATAATTTGGGAATATAGTTTATTATCGCTATATTTTGCCTTGTGGTGTACGAACTTTCCATAGAAAAGCTGGTGCAGGGGGGCGAGGGACTGGCCCGCCTGCCCGACGGTAGGGTCTGTTTTGTCCGGGGGGCGCTCCCCGGGGAACGCTGCCGTGTGGAACTGACCGGTGGCAAGAAGGACTTTGCACGGGGTCGTGTTCTGGAGGTCTTGGAAAAGAGTGTAGACCGCGTGCAGCCCCGATGCCCCCTTTACGGAAAGTGTGGCGGCTGCAGTTTACAGCACCTGGATTCTTGCAGGCAGGTGCCGTACCTGGAGCAGGTGGAACGGGAAAACTTCCGGCGGATGTGCCGCCAGGAACTTCCCGAAGACTTTGTCATCCATCAGGGGGAACCCTGGGGTTACAGGAACCGCGCCCGGGTGGTGTTCCTGGGGGCACAGGCGGGGCGGTGTCGCTTTGGATTCCGCAAGCAGGAGAGCAACGGCGTGGTGGCCGTAGAAAACTGCCCGGTCTTGACGCCTGCCTTGAATGATTTTTTGAAAAACACCACCGTAGAGGAATTGTTCGGCACTGCCAAACACCTGCCCAAGGACCTGGAAATAAACCTCTTTGACAACGGGGCGGGCCAGGTCAGTTTCTTTTACAAGGGTATGCCCCCCAAACTGCGGGAGGCCCACTGCCTTGCCCAGGTGGAAATCCAGGGTCGCCACATCTTGAGCGATGCCTCGGTATTCTTCCAGAGCAACCTGTCCCTGCTACCAACGCTTGTTCAGTCGGTACAGCGGGCGGTGGATGAAGGAATACAGTCCGGTACCGCCAGCGATAATTGGCTGATAGACCTCTTTAGCGGGGTGGGCTTTTTTGCCTGCATTTTGCAGGACCGATTCAGGCGTATTACCACGGTGGAACGGGAACCGCTTTGCCTCAAGTACGCAAAGGTTAATTTGTCTGTAAAAAGCGCTTGCGGGTCAAAGAACTCGGGTCTGGATCCTTCGGCGGCGACGCCGCCTCAGGATGACGTTACGCGCAGTCGTGTTAGGGATGACGTAGTAGAAAATATTGCATCGCCGGCAGAAGAATGGCTCTCTAAAAACGTGGTGGATGAACCTGCCACCTTGATTGTGGACCCACCAAGGACGGGGCTCCCGCCAGAGGCCCTGCAAGCCATTGTAAAAAGTTCTGTGCAGCGCTTGATTTACGTGTCTTGCGACCCGGTGACCCTCTTTAGGGATTTTGCCAAGTTCCGTGACGCGGGCTTTGAACTCAAAAAGGCCGAAGGTTTTGCCTTTTACCCCCAGACGCCCCATCTGGAAATGATGTTCGTGTTGGGCCGGTAGGCTTTTCGCAGTCGTTTTTTCTAGATTGTGGTCGTAAAAAGAGGTGATTATGAAAAAATCATTGTTGTTTGTGTTTGCCGTCGTGGCCTTGCTCTTTACCGCCTGTTCCGTGGAGGAATCCTCCGTGGTCTGTGGGAAAGAGTGGAATCCGGGTACGCAGGTGGTGGCCGATACCGCCAGCGAGTTTGCATTGAACGACCCCTTGCTGGTGCAGTTCCGCTACGGCAAGAATTTTGACTTTACCAAGTTGACCATCGCCTTTTACGAGGGAACTTTGGCCAACAAGGGCAAAAAGATTTGGGACCGGGAAGTGGCGGTGAACGAGAAGCTGGGTTCCTACACCCTGCAGGGAAAGTCCAAGAGCGGTGGGCACATGACTGTCCGTGAACTCACGCGGCAAAAGCAGCCCGGTTCCGTGGTGGTGGAATTCAGCACCGAGGGCCGTGTCCTTGCCTCTAAGGAACTGACCTTGACCAAGAACAAGTAAGGATGTCCATGAAGTTTTTTGATTTTTGCAAGGCGACTGGCGCAGTTTTTGGCCTGCTGCTGTTGGCTGGCTGTAACGACGCCCCGGTGACTGTGGGTTACAAGCTGTCTTCGCCTGTGGATTTGGAACTGTACGCAGAAAGTTATTTCGCCACGGTGGACATGAATGGCGAAGAGCAGATGGGGACCATCACGGCGGCCTATGCCGACCTGAACTATTCGTCTAGTGGCGACACAGTAAAGGTAAAACGCAAGTACGTGATGGACAAATCTCGCGGGTATTTGAAAAACTTTATGCCCTCGGAACTGGCCTTCCGCATTAAGGAAGTGGACTTGGCCGCCGTGGACCGTGCCGTGATTTCTTTGGAAGGGATCGACAACGGTTACGATTCCCTTTTGGCCCGCATCCCCATGCCGGAGCGCTGGCGCAAGCAGTTGCTGAACCCAGAATACAAGCCCCACCTGAAGCGCTTGGAAAAGCACCGCTGGGAAATGACCCACCTGCTTAAAGGCGAGGTGCCCTCCAAGGGGAACATCACCAAGCTGTTGCAGGACCAGGGCCGCCTGAACTTTGCCCTGATAAAGATTGACTCTGTGGTGGTGAAGGGTTTTGAAAACCGTGACCACCGCCGTTGCCTGGACTACGTGGTGTATTTGACCGAAACGGAAAGCTTCCCCTATTACATTTGGGAGCAACACGTGAACAGCAACATCATCCCCGAAAAGTACAAGGCCTACAATTCGGGGCTCAAGGCGGAATACAACACCGCCTTCGAGGTGATGATGGAACCGGAAACGGGAATCCCCTGTCAGGAACGTGAGGTAAAGGTGGGCAAGCACACCATGGTGCACCCCATCACCAAGGACACGGTGGTCTTTGAAAGCCACATTACCAACGAAAGGTTGTTCAACCTGAAAAGGCCCGAAGAGGGGAGTGCGGAATAGTGATTTGGTCTAGGGTGAAAAATGGGATTGCGGACAAGGCTCCTGCCTTGATGGCCCTGCTTGTGGCGGGCCTGCTTTCGGCATGTGCCAACCACCCCTCGCCCCAGCAGACCATGGTGGACGACCGTTACATGGTTTACGAGCAGACCTACAAGGCCTATGCCGAGGCCGAAAAGAAATACTTGAACCTGTTGTTCAATATCGAGAGGATGCCCGAAGAGGAAGAACTCTGGATAATGAAGCGGGACCAGATGCTGGAACTTTTGCAGTTACGTGATTTGATGCTGCAGGCCCGCGGGGAACTGGACGACGCGGTGCAGGACTGGGAACGGCACCTGCAGGAAGTCCAGGCCGAGGCGAAACAGGCCCAAATCAAGCAGTACAATCCCAATTTTACGGGCCGTGACGGCCAGCGGACCAGCCCCGGGCAGTTGCTCCCCGGCGAAGTCCAGGGTAAAAACCGGTACTAGCGGGTGCGGCCATGAACCTTTCCAAGTCCTACCAAGAGCTTATCGCTTGCTGTAATTTCCATGTCCTGGTTTTGGACGGTGGAATCGGTGCGGTGCTTGGGCAAAAGGACTTGGCGGAATCGGATTTTCGCGGCAAGATGTTTGCGGACCACTTTGTGGACCTGAAGGGCGACAACGACGTGTTGTGCCTTACCGCTTCCGCCCAGGTGAAGGCTTTGCACTTGGCCAATTTGGAGGCGGGTGCGGACTTGATAACGACCAACACCTTCGGTGCCACCAGTTTTGGCCAGGCCAAGTACCGCCTGCAGCACATGGCTTACGACATTGCCAAGGCCGGGGCCCAGGTGGCAAAGTCTGCCGTGCAGGTATACAACACCGAGCGTAGCGTCCAGGGCAAGATGATAACGCCCAAGTTTGTGGTGGGTGCCATGGGGCCCGTGTCTGGTTGCACCCCGCAGGCCATAACCTTTGTGCAAGCGGTGGAGGCCTACGGCGAACAGGTGCGGGGCCTGCTGGACGGCGGCGCCGACGTCTTGATGGTAGACACGGCGGGCAATATGGCGGACTGCAAGGCCGCCCTCTACGCCGTTTGCAAAGAATGCGAAAAGCGGGGCGAACTTTTCCCCATCATGGTTATGGGAGCCTTGTGGCACAGCGTCTCCAGCCTCCCGATTTTTAGCGTGGGGCTCACTAGCGGTTCTGGCGAAGAGCAACTGCGGCGCCGCCTGCGGGACTTGTCCGACGCCTACGTGCGGGTGAGCGTACAACCTGAATCTCCTGCCGGCATGGCGGAATGGGTCCGTCGTTTTGCCGAGGAACCTTTGGCAAACATCGTGGGTGGCGGTAGCGGTGCCACGCCCGAAACCCTCCGGCTTATGGCGCGGGCCCTGAAGGGCCGCACCCCGCGTAAGGTCCCTGCCCGCGAGCACGACCTGCTGCTGAGCGGCCTTGACCCTATGGTGGTGACGCCCGACAATCCCTTTGTGACGGTGGCAAGACTTGTCCCAGGTTCCGCCCAGCATGCGGAAGGGGCGCAGGTCCTTTGCGTGAACTTGGACGACGGCCTGAAGGATTCTCGCGAGGCCATGACCCGCTTCTTGGATTTGCTGATGGCGGACCCCGCCTTGGGACGCCGCCCCGTGATGCTGGAGTCCTGCAGGTGGGACGTTCTGGTGGCGGGCATGGAACGCCTGCGGGGCAAGGGAATCGTGAATTCCATCAGTCTGGAAGAGGGGGAGGAAACCTTCTTGGCCAAGGCTGCCGAAATCCACCGCTTTGGTTTTGCGGTTGTCTGTAAGGCGGTAGACGAGCGGGGCTGGGCCTGTACCTTCGAGCGGCGGATGGAAATCATCGAGCGCATGTACCGCCTGCTGGTGGGCCGCCTGGACTTTTCTCCCGAAGACCTCTTGTTTGACCCGAACATTTTCCCCGTGGGGGTGTCCATAGAGAACTGCCCCGACGCCGTCAAGGACTTTATGGAAGTTTGCCGACAGGCAAAGGAAAAACTGCCCCACGCCCACATTGTGGGGGACATGCCCTTCTTGACCTTGGCCTTCCGGGGAAACAACGCCCTGCGGAAATGCATCAACACCGTATTCCTGTTCCATGCGAAGCAGGCTGGCATGGACTTTGGCATCATGGAGTCTTGCGACCTGCCTGCCTACGAAAAGGTTCCCATGGAACTGCGTCACTTGGTAGAGGACGTGCTGTTCAACCGCAGTCCTTCTGCCACTGATAGCTTGCTGGATTGCGTCAGGGCCGCCAAGAAGAACAACGTCGGTTTGCCTGTGGCCCTGGAGCCGGATTGGCGGGAACGCCCTGCCGGGGAACGTCTCCGTTTGGCATTGGTGCAGGGGCTGGACCAGTTTGTGGCCGACGATTTGGAAGAGTCCCTCAAGACCGTGGGCGACCCGGTGCAGGTGGTGCGCGGACCCCTGATGGAAGGCATGGCAGAAGTATACCGCCTCTTTGCCCAGGGCAAGCTGTTCTTCCCTCAGGTGGAAAAGAGCGTGGCCGTGTTGAAGCGGGCGGTGTCCGCACTGTTGCCCGCTATAGAATCCGAAAGGAAAAGTGCCGCGGCCCCCTCTGCGAGGGTGGTCCTGGCCTCTGTGGACTTTGGCATCCACGACATTGGCAAGGAAATTTTGGCGGAGTTCTTCCCCTGTTTCGGTTTTTCCGTCACGGACTTGGGTCTCGGGTGCTCCTGCGAAAAAATCGTAGAAGAGACCTACCGGGAACAGCCCGACGTGGTGTGGCTTTCGGGGCTCTTTGTGTCCAGCTTGGACAAGATGGTGGGGGTGGCCAGGGAGTTCAAGTCCCAGGGCATCGAAATACCGCTGGTCCTTGGGGGCGTGTCTACCTCGGCCATGCATACGGCGGTAAAGGTGGCGCCCGAGGCCCTTGGCCCCGTGGTCTATGCCCCGGATCCCGGAAAAAGCGTCATGGTGGCAGAGGCTTTGATCGACACCTCCAAGCGTGGGCCGTTCTTTGCTGCGTTAAAAGCCCATCAAGACAAATTGCGGGCCCGTAGTTAGCCCTTAACCGCCAGCCTTTGTTTTACTATATTTGGACCGCTTTGAAAATAGAACTTGCAAAGAACCTTTCTGAACCCGAAGACCGCCAGGTGGTCTGGTCCAAGGATTGTGCCCCGGAACTGTTCCAGGAACTGCACCTGGTGGGGGACCTCCGCGCCAAGGTGCTCATTAGCCCCGAGAGCAGCGGAAAGTGGCTGATTACGGGCACCCTTTCGGGTGTCCAGAACCTGGTTTGCTCCCGCACCCTGGAACCCTTTGACCGCCCCTTCTCCACGGAACTGGTGATAGAGGTGGAGCGCTACCAGGCGGCAGCACAGGAACTGGACGACGAGGAAAGCGACGTTTATGCCTACCGGATTCCCCAGAACCAGGAGTTCGTGGAGGTTTCGGAGTGCATTCGGGAGCTTGTAATCCTGCAGGAACCCCAGGCTCCCGTGAAAAATCCCGAAGAAAATTTTATCTTTGTATCAAATGAAACCTCTGACGAGGGCTCCGAGGGTGGTGAAAAGCCCATGGACCCCCGTTGGGAAAAACTGAAAGCTCTAAAGAGCAAAATGGAAAACAGGAGTTAAAAATGGCCGTACCTAAAAGAAAGACCTCTACCGCCCGTCGTGACAAGCGCCGCACTCATTGGAAGATGGAAGCGCCCGCCATGGCTACTTGCGACCACTGCGGTTCCACCAAGCGTCCGCACCGCGTGTGCCCCGTTTGCGGTTACTACAATGGTGTAGAAGTTATTGACATGAAGGGTGCCGAAGCCTAATTGTTTCTAATTGAACCAAGGGAGGATTCCATGATCCGTGTAGCATTGGATGCTTTGGGCGGCGATTTTGCCCCCGATGTGGTTGTTGAAGGTGCCGTTAACGCCGTCAACAAGAATCAAAATATCCATGTGGTCCTTTGCGGACCCGAGGCTGTTGTCAAGGAAAAGTTGGCAAAGCTGGGTTATGCGGGTAATGGAATTTCTGTCGTGGACGCACCGGACCCGGTGGCCATGGACGAACACCCGGTACAGGTTCTCAAGAAAAAGCCCCACTCCGGCCTGGTGACTTGCGTCGCCTTGCAGAAGAAGGGCATGGTGGATGCCTCCGTGAGCGCCGGTAACTCCGGTGCCATGATGGCCAGCTGCCTTATGATTCTTGGCAAGTCCAGCGAAAAGTTCAGCCGTCCGCCTATCGGTTGCGTGATTCCTACCGTTGACCGCCCCATCATTCTGGTGGATGCCGGTGCCAACGTGGACGAACGCGCTTCAACCCTGGTGGACTTTGCCATTGCCGGTTCCGCCTTCGCCGAGACCTACTTCGGTTACGAAAAGCCCAAGGTTGGCCTTTTGAACATGGGCGAAGAGGAACACAAGGGCCCCGCCGTGTTGCAGGAAGCCCACCAGCTGCTCAAGTCCGCTCCGGTGAACTTTATCGGTAACATCGAAGGCGAGACCCTGATCATGGGTGCTGCCGACGTGGTGGTGACCTCTGGCTTTACGGGCAACGTGGTGCTGAAGATGCTGGAAGGTTTCTTCGAACTGCACCAGAAGATGTTCGGTACCATCGATACCGAAGCGGGCCGCCGCTTCAACGAGATGTGGGACTACCGCATGACCGGTGGCGCCTTGCTCTTGGGTCTGAATGGCACGGGCATTATCGCCCACGGACGTTCCGACGCCCTCGCTATCGAGAAGGCTGTGGAAGTGGCCGCCAAGTATGCGGAAAAGGGCGTGTTCAAGAACGTGAACGAACGCCTGGCCGCCATCAAGGACGAACCCGCCGAAGCCAAGTAATTGGCTCTCGTTAATTTGTCTGTAATAGGCTTTGAAAGGACGGAATCCGTTAAGCGGGTTCCGTCCTTTTTTTAGGTCCTTTTTGCAAAATTCTTGACTTTCTCCTAGAAAAATTGTATATTAATTAAAAACATCGGAAAACACGCACCGGCTGGTGATGCCGGACTGCTGGGAGGTTACCGGTGTTTTTTTGTTTTTCATATTCCCTTGTTGTCTCGATTTTTTAGAAAGTTAATCGTATCGGCGTATTTCGAAGGGTGCACTGGCGTTGCGTGGATTCCCTTTTTGGCGTATCTGATGGACAATACATTTGTCCTCACAAGTTTTTCGCATCCTGCATAGCCGATATCGTTTTCGAGTTTTACAATTTCTTCTTTGACAATTCCAGCCTTACTGAAAACAACGATACCGGTTCCAATGGACTGTTTTACAAGATTGTAGACATTTATGTCATAATCAAAATAGGCGGCTCCTGCAAAGCCTTTTTGCTTTGACACCCTGTCATAATTTTCAAAAATCTTTGTGCCAATTATATGCTTTTTCTGACACTCTAAGTTTATTTGTCTGGATGTATTTTCCGCTAAAAATGCAGGCCACAGAACATTCAGTTCGTGTTCAGTATAAACGCCTCGCTGTTTGGCGAGGTGCAGCTTTTCTTCCGTTGTCAGTGCTTTACTGGATTTGGTGTCCAGAGACCCTTTGTTCATCAGCCCGTTTGCTTAAGGGAATATGAAAAAGGGTTTAGGTTTCTAAACCGGAAAAATCCGTGCGTTATGCTTGGACGTGGGCGTAATATACAAAGTGTTCTGCAGAAAAAACAAGACCAAACTTTCAAAAAACTTTTATTTCTCTTTGATTTGCAGGGGACACCTAGTGGAGGGTGTTCAAAATTTGTAATTTGTAAAAAACAGTAGAAATGCGGTAATCCGCAGAGGTAATAATGTCTAAGACGATTTTGCTTTTCCCCGGTCAAGGCGCCCAGTACGTGGGCATGGGCCAGACCCTTGCTTCCACTTTTGAGCCTGCCAAGAAGTTGATGATGCAGGCCGACGAGATTCTCGGCTTTTCCCTTTCTAAACTCATGGCCGAGGGTCCCGAAGATGTTTTGAAGAGCACGGACAACACCCAGCCCGCCCTGTTCACCGTGTCTGCCATGGTGATGGAACTACTCAAGTCCGAGGGCTTTGCCTTTGACTATGTGGCAGGGCATTCCCTGGGTGAATATTCCGCCATCTATGCTGCCGGCGGTTTCAGTTTTGAAGAGGGACTGCGCCTGGTGCGGACCCGTGGCGAACTCATGGCTTCTGCCGGTAGCAAGAATCCCGGTGCCATGGCCGCCATCATGGGCCAGGACGAAGCCAAGATTCTGGAACTTTGCGAAGCCGTAAAGTCCGAAGGTGTGGTGGTCCCCGCCAACATCAACTGCCCGGGCCAGATTGTGGTTTCTGGTGCGGTGGCCGGCGTGAACAAGCTGGTGGAAAACTGCGGTGCTGCTGGCATCAAGGCCATTCCGCTGGCGGTTTCGGGCGCCTTCCACAGCCCGCTCATGCAGTTTGCCCAGGCTGGCCTTGCCGAGGCCATCGCCAAGACCAAGTTCAACGACATCGAGAAGCCGGTGATTGCCAACGTGGTGGCAGAACCCGTGACCAAGGGCGCCGAAATCGCCGACCTGCTGGTGCGCCAGCTGGTAAGCCCCGTGCGCTGGAATGACTGCATGAACAAGGCCATGGCGCTGGGCGTGACCCAGGGCGTGGAAGTTGGTTCCGGCAAGGTGCTGATGGGCCTTATGAGAAAGATTAGCCGCGAAGTGAAGGTCACTCCGGTGGAAACTGTCGAGGCCTTCCAGGGTCTCAAGGGGGTATAATTATGGGAAAACTTACAGGAAAGAAAGCAATCGTTACTGGCGCCTCCCGTGGTATCGGGCTCGCCATTGCCACCGAACTGGCCCGTGAGGGCGCCGACGTGGCTATCCTCTCTACCTCGGTCAAGGAGGACTTGGCCGCCAAACTTTCCGCCGAACTTGGGGTGCAGGTCAAGAGCTATGCCTGTGACGTAGCTGACTCCGAAACGGTCCAGAGTGTATTCAAGCAGATTATTGCCGACATGGGAACGGTAGATATTTTGGTGAACAACGCGGGCATTACCCGGGACGGCCTGCTGATGCGCATGAAGGACGAGGACTTTGACGCCGTTATTGCCACCAACCTGCGTTCCGTGTTTCTGTGCACCCGAGCCGTTTGCCGTACCATGATGGGCAAAAAGGCGGGTCGAATCGTGAACGTGTCCAGCATTAACGCCTTGCGTGGGCAGGCCGGCCAGTCCAACTACGCCGCCGCCAAGGCGGGGGTCATTGGCCTTACTCGCACCAACGCCATGGAACTGGCCTCTAGGGGCATTACGGTGAACGCCGTGGCCCCCGGATTTATCGATACGGACATGACCGCCAAGTTGGGTGCCGAAATTCGCGAAAAATACGCATCCCAGATCCCTCTGGGACGCCTGGGCCAACCCGAAGATGTGGCGAAATTGGTGGTATTTTTGGCATCTGACGATGCAAAGTACATCACGGGTCAAATAATTGGTGTGGATGGGGGCTTGAACGCCTAGCCAATAATTTCTAAATTTGAACCAAACAATTCCAAATGGAGTAAACAATGACACAAGAAGAAATTTTTAAGAAGATCACCGACGTTATCGTGTCCAAGCTCGAAGTGAAGGCCGAAGACGTGAAGATGGAGTCCGAATTCAGCAACGACCTGGGTGCTGACTCTCTGGACCGCGTTGAACTGGTGATGGCTCTCGAAGACGAATTCGAAGTCGAAATCCTCGACTCCGACGCCGAAAAGTTCCAGAAGGTTGCCGACGTGGTTGCCTTCCTGGAAGCCAAGAAGAACGCCTAGTTCTGTTTTTTTCGCCTGCAGGTGTCAGGCGGAAGGTTTTGATTCCCCGGTTTCGGCCGGGGTTTCTTATTTTTTAAGCACCAAACACTAAGCCAAAAGGAGATAGCTTGGCAGAGAAGAATTTGCTCCACAAACTCTTGAAACTCTGGTTTCGCCAGAAGTCCGGTGGCGGGCTTGAGGCGAAGCTCGGGTACCGGTTCAAGGACCCCGAACTGCTGGCCCACGCCTTGGTCCACAGGTCCTTTATGATGGGCAAGGACATGCCCTACGAAAGCAACAACGAACGCCTGGAATTCTTGGGCGATTCGGTGCTGAACATGCTTACCACCGAGTACTTGTACCGGACCTACCCCGACGACCCGGAAGGGGAACTTTCCAAGCGCAAGAGCGCCATTGTATCGGGCCATGCCTGCGCCCAGTCCTCCAAGGAATGGGACCTTAGCGAATATGTGAAGCTGGGGAAGGCAGAGGCCAAGATGGGCGGTCGCGGCAAGGAGAGCATTCTGGCGGACGCCTACGAGGCGGTGCTGGGTGCAGTCTATTTGGACGGTGGCCTGGAAGAGGTCCGTGCCATATTGAACAAGTTCCACTTCCCCAGGGTGGGGGAGATTATCGTGGCCGACGACTTTGTGAACCACAAGAGCGCTTTGCTGGAATACTTGCAGGGCAAGTACCACACTTCACCAGAGTACGTGCTGGTGGACCAGTCCGGGCCCGAACACCAGAAGGTGTTCACCACCGAGGTCCACGTGAACGGGAAGGTTTATGGGCGGGGCCAGGGTGGCAACAAGAAGAAGGCCGAACAGGAAGCCTCCCGCGTGACCCTGGAAATGCTGCTAAAAGAGGAAGAAGGTAATCGATAGGAGTCTGTCTGGAATAGGCTGTTGGCCTGGATTCTTCGCCTTCGGCTCAGAATGACGGTTTCCTCCACGTCATCCTGAGTGCGAGAGCACGAAGGATCCAGACCTGAGGATTTAAGTATGAAAAGTGATAAAATGCATTTATTGACTGTGGCGGTGTCCGCGACGGCGCTGGTGGCGGCTCTCGCCTTGACGGCTTGCAACGAGTCCGGCGCATCCGGCAGCAAGTCCGCCAAGTCCGCGGAACTGAACTGCCCCGAACTGCCTGTAGACCCCGAAGCTACGGGCGAGTTCGACCCGGTGGCCTCCAAGGATGCACGCCCCTGCGGGACCATTACCCTCTGGGGTTCCGCCATGCCCAAGTCCTTTAACATGTGGGAAGACTACAACAGTTTCTCCGCCGAACTTATGGGCATGATGTTCGAACCGCTGGTAAGCCTGCACAGCACGGAAGACCGCGAAGTGGGTATCCTGGCGGACAGCTGGAGTGTCAGTGAAGACGGCAAGACCTTTACCTTCCATGTGGACCCGCGGGCCAAGTGGAGCGACGGTAAGTCCATTACCGCCGAGGACGTGCAGTTCTATTACGACGTCATTATGGACGAGAAGAACCTGACGCCCATTTTTAAGGTGGGTTTAAGCCGTTTTGACCGCCCCGAGGTGGTGGACAGCTTGATCATCAAGATGACCGCCAAGGAACCCCACTGGGGCAACTTCTGGGAAGCGGCGGGCATGCTGGCCTTCCCGAAGCACGCCTGGGCGGGGAAGGATTTCAACCAGATCCGCTACGAATTCCCCGTGGTCTCGGGTCCCTACATCATCAAGACTTTCCGCGAAGACCGTTACGTGGAACTTGCCCGCCGCTCCGACTGGTGGGGCTTCAAGAAGAACTGGAACCGCGGCAAGTACAACTTCGAGAAAATCCGCTACCGCTTCATGAACGACCAGACCAAGGCGCTGGAAGCCTTCAAGAAGCAGGACTTTAACGCTTACGCCATTTACACCAGCAGCATCTGGATGAAACAGACGGACTTTGACGCCGTCAAGAAGGGCTGGGCTGTGAAGCAGCGTATCTTCAACAAGGAACCCATCGGTTTCCAGGGCATGGCAATAAACCTGCGGAAGCCCCAGTTCCAGGATGTTCGCGTCCGTCGTGCCCTGAGCATGCTCTTGAATCGCGAAGCCATGAACGAGAAGTACATGTACGGACAGTACTTCCTCCTCAACAGCTATTACCCCGACCTGTGGGAGGGCAACCAGAACCCCACGGCACCGCTTTACAAGTTCAATCCGGACAGCGCCCGCGCCCTTTTTGCGGAGGCGGGTTACAAGGTGAACGCCCAAGGTACCCTGGAGAAGGACGGAAAGCCCTTCGCTATCAACTTTATTACGAGCGCGGAAGACCTGCGCCACCTCACGCTGTTCCAGGAGGACCTGAAAAAGGTGGGCGTGGTGGCCACCATCGAGCAGATGAGCCAGAGTACCTTGCGTAAGCGCCTGGACGATGCGGACTTTGACCTCTACTGGGTGAATTGGGGCGCGGGCAGACTGCGTGACCCCGAGGCCAGTTGGCACTCTGCCACGGCCTTGCAGAAGGGAACCAACAACCTGGCAGGCGTGCAGGACAAGGTGGTGGACAGCCTTATCAACTTGCAAAAGACGGAATTCGACTTGGCCAAGCGCAACGAAATCTTGAAGGCGCTGGACAACCGCCTGGCCGAAATTGTGCCCTATGTGCTGATGTGGCAATGCGACCACCATCGCATTCTTTACTGGAATCGCTATGGTACTCCGGAAAAGGTGCTGGACCACTTTAACCGGGAAGACGCCATCCCGGTTTACTGGTGGCTGGATCCGGAAAAGTCCAAGGCACTGGATAAAGCCATGAAGGCAGGCCAAAGCCTGCCCGTGCCGGAATACGATATAAAGTAATACGTTATTCTGGAGTGTTGCTTCCCTCGTCATCCTGAACCCCGTAGGGGTGAAGGATCCAGACCTAAATTTCGTACCGTCCATAGCGGTTTACAAGACTCAGGACTGGATTCTGCTCCTTCGAACCTAAGAAATGTAAGCCAACAAGTTGGCAACAATTCTATATCGCTTCGCTCAGAATGACGTGCGACGGCCCAGAATGGCGCTGTTTTCGTTTAGAAGAAGAATTCTACGCCGGCGTAGAGGCCGGTGGCATCTCCGTCAATCTTTCCGCTGCGGACAAGCAGCTTGGCCACAACGTCCAGCTGGTTGGGAATCACAAAGTAGTCGCCGCCCAGCCAAAGGTTGATTTGCTTGTGGCCGTCGTCGTTATGTCCCCTTTCCGTGCCGTGGTCGTCCCAGGTGCTTTCGGTCAGGCGGTACTTGATCTGCATGCCCACGAAGGGAGTCACGCCCACGTTGGGAACGGTGTAGGCCACTTCGCCGCCCAAATGGATTTCCATGCCGCGTTCATAGTTGTCGTGTTCAAAGCCCCAGTCAATACCGGCTTCGGTACCGAACTTCAGGCCGGGAACTTCGTTGACGGGCATGCTGAACTGGGCACCGGCATAAATGGCGATTTCGTTGTGGGAGGGAGGCGTGGTGCCGTCATCGCTATCGTCATTTCCGATGGGGAGGTTCAAGTCCAAGAAAACGGTAATCATGGGGGCGATTCCATAGCGGGCGCCCACCGTCAGGTCGCGGAGACCGTCGCCGCCGTTGGCGCAGCCGTCGCAATCCGTTTCGCCCCAAATCTGGTAACCCCAGTTCTGCAGGGACAGTTCAAGGTTCTGGATCAGGCTGTAGCGGGCGCCAATCTTGAGGCCGGCCTGAGACCAGTCGTGGTCCCAGTCGTAGTAAAGTCCGCCGGCGACGGAACCCTTGCCTGCTTCCAGGACGGGGTAGTAGTCCCAGGTGGCGAATGCGGCGCTTGCGGCGATAGCCGAGGCCAGAGCGATTTTCTTGAACATGCTTAGACTCCTTGAAAAATTTTCAAGGGCAAATATAGTAAAATGAACCTTGGGCCTGGATTGCCACGGATGCTTCGCATCCTCGCAATGACGCTGTATTAACCCTTGAACTTGGCGAATTTCGTCAGGTACTTGGCGGTCTGTATGGGTGTCTTGAGGAAGGCCGTCTTTTTGTACCCGCTAAGGGCAAAGCCTTGCAGCACCTTGTAAAGCCCGACTTGCTCTTCGCGGTTCAGGTGCAGCAGGAACTTGCGGAACTTGAACTCGAAATCGTGAGTCTTGCCGAACCGCTTGTAGCATTCCTTTTCGTAGTTCTTGAGGACCGCTGCCGAAAGGTCGCCACGTTCCAGGCCCTGGTGCACGGTATTGGCACAATACCGTCCGGCCCGCATGGCCGCCGCGATGCCGCCTCCCGTAAGGGGGTTGGTGTGGTGTGCGGCATCGCCCACCAGGGCAAAGCGGTCCAGCGTGTAGCTCTGCAGCGTGCTGGAAACGGGTACCAGCCCGCCTACCACCTTGTTCACCTTCGCTCCGGGGAACAGCTTGTCCAGCCATTCCTGGGTGGTTTCCAGAATGTTCTTTTCGTGCTTGCCGCCAAACAGGAATCCTGCACCGAAGTTGGTGACGTTTGATTTTTGCTTGGGGAAACTCCAGATGTAACCGTCGTTGATAAAGTCGTGTCCCTGCCAGAAGGTCAGGTAGTCGGGTTTTGTGAGCAGGCCTTCTACCTGGATGTCCACGCCGGTGCAGGTCATGGTGGGCTTTTGCAGGCAGGGGATTCCCAGGCTCCGCCCAATGCGGGCTTCTACGCCTTCTGCAGAAATCACCATCTTGGCTCGCACTTCAGAGACTTTTTCCGTGGCGCCGTAGCCTTCTACAATGCGTACCGCACGGAATTCACTGCTGCCCTTGCCTTCTACGCCGCCTACGGAATCCACCCGGGCGCCGGTCACCAGTTCCACCCCGTCGTTTTCTGCCAGGTGGGCCAGCAAGGGGTCGAACTTCTCGCGGTTCAACATGATTCCCGTGCCCGGCTTAGGGACCTCGATGTTCACGCCGTTAGGGCCGTAAATGTAAATGCCGTTGATGATGGTCTCGATACAGTCCTCGTCGATAGGGCCGTAGCTTTTCAAGTCGCTCAGGTTGGTGCTGGCCTCGCCGCAACGCACGGGGTAGCCGATCCGTTCCCGCTTTTCCAAAAGCAGAACGGTCCAGCCCTTTTGCGCCAGCTCGCGGGCGGCAACGGAACCGCCGGGGCCCGCCCCGATGACTACAACGTCATATTGTTCACGGAGCATCGGGCACCTCCTGCAACGTAAGGGCACCAACGGGGCAAGCCTTGGTGCAAAGCCCACAGCGGGTGCACTTGGCAGTGTCTATCTGCAAGTCCAGATTGTACATGTCCAGTGCCATGGCGGGGCAAACGCCAACGCATCCGGCGCATTCCAGGCACTTGCCTCTGTCGTGAACCAGTTTTTTCATACTTCAAATATACAAAATCTAGGAGTCTGATTTAGATGGGGCTCCCGGGCTGTTGTCGACCACTTCCTCGGCTTCTTCCGCTTCCCGGGCGCGCTTGTCTTCCACGCGCTTCAACAGACTGCGGGCCTGCACCGCCAAAATGTCGCCATCGCCCAGTTCCAAAACCTTGTTGAGCCTGGCTTCGCCTTGGTCCATGTCCCAGTTCCGCACGACCCGGATTTCGCCGATGTTGTAGAGGGCGCGCCTGGCCAGGGTAACGTTGGTTTCCAGGGAAAGGCCCTTTTCCAAAAGCACCAGGGCGGAATCCATGCTGTTCTTGGACTTTGCCACTTCGCCCCATTCCAGCCACTGGGCGCTGGGGACCTCGATAAATACGCTGGGGCTGGTCATCTGGTCGGCCAGCTTTTTTACGGCGGGGGAGTCAATAGGGATTTCCTGCAAAAGTGCGGTGAGGGCCTGGCTCAAGAGCTGCTGTGCGGAATCGTAGTGGCCCTTCTGTGCTTCTCCCAGGCCCTTGTCGATAAGGGCCCTGTTGCGGGCCTTCCTTGCGGCAAACAGGCTCTCGCCGGCGTTCTTCTTGAGGCGCTCCTTCAACTGGTCCGCCTGCACTTCCTTGACGGTCTTGAGCCGCTGGGGAATCTTTTGACCTGCCACCACGCCTAACCCGAAGGCGACTAAGCTCACAAAGCCCACGGCACCGTAAATGCCGCCGTTCAACAACCAGTTCACCACCACATCCAAAATCAAGCCCGCAAAGGCAGCAATCTTGACCACGAAAGTAACGGTGTCCTTTTTGGGGCCAAAGGCAGTGGCGCCCAGCAAAAAGCAAAGGGCCACACTTGCACCCATGTAGCGGTCTACGGCGTAATGGTCAAAGAAGGAGGTTCCCGTGCAAATGGCCACCAGAATGCCGCCCACGATAAACAGCCCCACGGCAATGCCTGCCACAATGGCGATACCCCAGCGCTTGGAAAGCTGCACGTAGGCAAGGCTAAAGAACCCTGCAAAGATAAGGAAGCTTAAGACGCCAGGGAACAAGAACCAGCAGGTGAACAACCGGTCGTATTCTTCTTCTGCAGGAACGAACGCCAGGCGGTAACGCAGGTGCTTGTCGGTGTAGGCCTTGACCCATTTGTTCTGTTCACGGACAAAGTCATTTTCCTTGGGGTAGTAATTGTGTTCCTTGATGAACTCTTCCTTGCCGCCCTTGATTTCCCACCATTCCCGGAACTCCTTGCGCATGGCCTCTACACGGGCTTCCACGTCAAAGGTGCCGTTTTCTTTTAGGTAGCGGTCCCGGAATTCTCCCAGCTTTTCGTTGCGGATGGCCTCGTCAGCCTTGAGCCCCACGGCTTCCACCTGGGCGGCACCTTCTTCTTCCCACCACTTGTTGAAAATTTTTTCGATGTTGGATTCCCGCTGGCTTTGCTGGAATTTGGGGTAAAGGGCCGTGAAGGCATTGAAGACGCCAATGGCAAGCACCAAAGCGAAAACAATGTAATGGTGGACCTTGAGCCCCTTTGCAAAATCCTTGATGTCGTTCAAAATATTTCCCATAACACTCACCTGTTGTATTCCCTGAGCTGGTTCCAGAGGAAGTCCGTATTCACGTCACGATATCCCAGGGAATTCACTTTTTCTCTGAGTTTGTGTGCGATTTCAAAAAGGTTGGGGCAGTTCTGCATGCGCTCAAAACTGTCAAAGATGGTAAGGCGGTCGATCCATTCCCGCAACTCGGGGAATCGGGAGTCCTGGAACTTGTTCTCGCGCCCAGTCTTCAGGTATTCCAGGTAGCGGTCCGTAATGCGGTAGCCGTCTTCGGTAAAAATGTCCATGGCCCTGGGGAAAAGTTTTTCGCCGGTCAGGTATTCGTGCACGATGATTCCAAAGCTGAAATAGTCCACGGAGGGGGAGAGGTTCTCGCCCATAATGGCCTGCTCGGGAGCGCTGTAGCAGGGCGTCAGTTGCCCGCCGTATTCATTCACGGTTTCCCGCAGTTTTGCCTGGGCGTAGCCAAAGTCGCAGATGAGAATCTTGTGGTTGTTCTTGTGCAGCGGGTTTTGGCACAGCAGCAGGTTCTTGGGTTTTAGATCCTTGTGGATCACCTGGTAGTAGTGCAACTGGCTAATGGTATTGGCCAGGTAGGCAATCTGGGCGATGCGGTGGAGCACCTCGTCGTCTTCCAGTTTTGTCTTGAACATCTTGTCCAGGGAGCAGCCCTTGATAAATTCCATCTTCAGGTAGGGGTGCCTGCCTGCAAGGCCTCCGCCCATGCTCTGGACCACGCCCTCTATATTGGTGGCGCGGATCAGGTTGTTGATGCGGATCTCGTCCTGGAAGGCGCTGAGCAGCATGTTCAGGCGATGCAAGCGGTTCTTGCCCGGTGCCGCCCAGAACTTGCAGATCTTCACGACGATTTCGCGCTCGCCGTAGCGGTCCTGGATTCCCGGGTGCTGCACCCAGAAGTTGGCGCGGTACAGGTTGTTGGTGCCCTCTAGGGTAAGGGGTTCCACCAGCTGGATTTTTTCCATGGCGCCGTTGTGCAAGAATTCCGGATTCTGGTCAAACCACCTCTGGTATTCTTCCATGGTGTACTGGGGGCGTAGCGCAAGATCGCGGGAAACCCGGTCCAGAGTCTCGGCAAGGATGTTTCGCAGCATACTCCAAATGTAGATAAAAGGAGTCTACTCCATGGTCTTTTCTAGCGCCTTGGTAATCACGTTATAGGCGTCTTCTACCGTGTCGCAGACGTGGAACAACTTAAGGTCTTCCTTGTCGATCATTCCCGTATCGGCCAGGTAGTTCCAGTTGATGACCTTGTTCCAGTACTTGCTGCCGTAAATCACCACGGGCATGCGGTCGCCGTACTTTTTGGTCTGGATAAGCGTGAGGATTTCGAACATCTCGTCCAGGGTGCCAAACCCGCCGGGGAACACCACCAGGGCCTTGGCCATTTTCATGAACCAGTATTTGCGGATAAAGAAGTAGCGGAACTGCAGGTTCAGTTCGTCGTCTATATAGGGGTTGGGGTGCTGCTCGAAGGGGAGCCTGATGTTGAGCCCTACAGAAGAGGTTCCCACGTCATTGGCGCCTCGGTTGCCCGCTTCCATGATTCCGGGACCGCCACCAGTCATGATGGCGAAACCCTTGTGCTGCTTGTTGGCCCAGCGGCCCAGCTTTGCACCCAGTTCGTGGGCGGCGTCATAGTATTCTGCCACAGTTTCCAAGCGCTTTAGGCGGGCCAGTTCCTTCTTGTTCTTGCAGCCCTTCATGCGTTTCTTGATTTCGCACATGGGCAGCGTCCGGGCCGAACCGAAGAAAACGATGGTGTTCTGGACGCCCTCTTGCTGGAAAATCTGGTAGGGAGCCATGAATTCGGCGATAATCCTGATGGGGCGGCCAATGTCGCTATCGATAAAGTCCATGTTGTGGTAAATCATCTTGCCGGGAATCGTCGAAATAGCCTTTTTATCCTTTGCAGCCATGGTAGTCTCCTTTGCTTATCTTTTCATAAGACAAAATACCTTAAGAAACCCCAAAAAGCAACAAAAAAACACTTTTTTTTGCTTTCATTTGAAAAAATCGTTATATTTAAGTTATGCTCGTAAAAATCTGGACAGACAGTTTTATCATTACCGGCGAAATCGACACCCTCCGTGACGAGCGCCTTACCGACTACATCCGCGAGAACAAGGACTTTATCGCCGTGACCCAGGTAAAGGTCAGCGACAAGACCGAAAAGGACTTGTTCCGTACCCACTTCTTGAACGTGAGTACGCGGCACATCGAGATTATCCTCCCGGCGGAGTAGCGTCTGCGAGGTTAGTTTGCGGGGTTGTCCAGGCGGAATACTTCGCCCAGCGCCTTGTCATCCAAATCGGTGAGCCAGGTTTCCCCTGCGCTTACGGTCATATCGGCAATCGCCTTCTTGGATTCCAGGAGGGCGTTAATTTTTTCTTCGAAAGTCCCCTTGGTAATAAACCGGTGGACCTGCACATTGCGGGTCTGGCCAATGCGGAAGGCACGGTCGGTGGCCTGAGCCTCTATGGCGGGGTTCCACCACAGGTCGTAATGGATAACCTGCGATGCGGCGGTCAGGTTCAGGCCGGTGCCGCCTGCTTTCAGGGAGAGGATGAGCACCTTGCTTTCGGGGTTGTTCTGGAAGTCGTCCACCATGTTCTTGCGCAGGGTCTGGCTGCAGCCCCCGTGGTAAAAGTGGGCGGTGAGGCCCAGTTCCTGTTCGATGGTGCTTTGCAGCAGGAATCCCATTTCGGCGAACTGGGTGAAGATGAGGGTCTTTTCGCCCTGTTCTTGGATGGAGGTGAGCAGGTCCAGGAGCATCTGGAGCTTGCCGGAGGTCTGCGCAGCGATAGAGTCCACGCCTTTCAAAAACGTGGCGGGGTGGTTGCAGATTTGCTTGAGGGCAAGGATCATCTGCAAGATAAGTCCCTTGCGCTTGAACAGCCCGTGGGAATCCTGCGAGATTTCGGCCAGTTGCTTTTCTTCTTCAATCTGGGCCAGGAAGTGGTCCAGGGTGCGCTGGTACAGGGCCGCCTGGGTGGCCGTGAGTTCCGCGTATTCGTCCTGGATAATCTTGTCGGGCAGGTCCGCGATAATGTTCTTGTCGGTCTTGAGGCGGCGCAGCATGAAGGGTGCGGTAATCTTCTTGAAGGTCTCTGCCGCCTCCTTGTCGCCGTTCTTCTGGATGGGGGTCTCGAACTTTTCCCGGAACTCCTGGGCGCTGGCAAAGAACCCGCGGTTGGCAAAGTCCATGATGGTCCAGAATTCCATGAGGCGGTTCTCTACGGGGGTGCCGCTCATGGCGATTTTCAGGGGCGCCTGCAGGTTCCGCAAGAGGCGGCTCTGCTCGCTGTCGGCGTTCTTGATGTTCTGGGCCTCGTCAATGACCACCGCCTGCCACTTGCGTTCGCTCAGTTCCGCAAAGTCCTTGCGGAAGGTGGCGTAGGTGGTGAGCAGAATGTCGCAGTCGAATTTCTGCAGGTCACGCCTGCCGCCGTGGTAGGCCGTAAAAGTAAGGCTGGGGGCGAACTTCTTGATTTCTACCTGCCAGTTGCAAAGCAGGCCCGCGGGCATCACCACCAGGGCCTTGTCCTGCTGTAGCTTGCCCTCTTCCTTGATTTTCAGCAGGTAGGCGATGACCTGCAGGGTCTTTCCCAGGCCCATGTCGTCGGCCAGAATGCAGCCGAATCCGATTTCCAGGTTCTTGTACATCCAGGAGTAGCCCCGCATCTGGTAGGGGCGCAGGGTGGCGTTCAATCCTTGTGGCAGCGGGATTTCCGTTTCGCCCCGCCAGGCGTCAATCTGGGCCTTGGTCTCGGGCGTAAGGGTGATGGGAACGCCATCGCATTCGCCGGTAAGGGCCGCCTGCACCAGTTTGGACTGGTTCTGTTCCGGCGGGGCCTCTTTGGGGGATTCCATCTGCTTTTTCAGGTCTTCCATGTCCTGGGCAGAGACTTCTATGTACTGCCCCTTGTATTTCAGCAGGCCGTCCGCCTTTTCTGCCAGGGCCATGAATTCCTGCGGGTCTAAATGCTCGTCGCCCAACGCCACTTCCCAGTTAAAGTCCAGCAGGTCCTTCGCCGAGAACATCCCGAAACTGACGCTGCCCTGCAACCGCATTTTGGCCTTGGGTTTGGAAATGTTTAAAAGGCTCGGGGGAATTTCCGCCCGGATGCCCATGATTTCCAGCTTCTTGAGGCAGTCCTGCATAAATCGCAACAGCGCAGAACCCTGCAGGTAAACGGGCGCTTGCCCCAGGTTATCTACGTAGGGTTTTAGCGGGGCAAAAAAATCCGCCACGCCGTACAGGATGTCTTTGAGGGCAGGGACCCTGGGGTCCCCGGCGCGGCACAGTTCTTCAAAAGGCCTAAGATTGGCCCCCTCCACCCACACGTTCAGGGCAATCTGGTCGCCCTGCTCCGTGGCGCGGAAAACAATCTGGTTGCGCAGCTGGAAGTTCCCGTATACCGCGAACCACTGGCGGATTTTGCCGGGAATGGAAAGGGCGCTGCTGTTCAGCTTGCCAGAGACCGCATCGAAAAAGAACGAGAGCAGGTTCGCGTGCATGGGCTTGGGCCCGCCCTTATAGGTGCGGGCGAACTTCAGCAACTGCCCAATAAACAGCGAAAGCACGTGCCTTGCGGCCCCCGTGATTTCTACGAATTCCTCTTCCTTGGCGGTAAAGGCGAACTTTGAGGGGCACTTGGATTCCAGTTGGTCCACCACGTCCTTGATTTCGTTCAGGAATTCGGTAGGCAGCCAGCGCACCTGGGCGGTGTCCCTGCGGACCCAGAAGACTTGGGGGTAAATGCAACCCTTGTACACCAGGTGGTAGGCTACCTTCATTAGCAGGTGCAGGTAGCGCACCGTGTAGTGGTGCCACGAGAAGTTCCCCGATGAAATGCAGCACAGGGCGCCCATGATTCCTGCCGCCGTCAGGTCGGACTGCAGAATGTTCCCATCCTTTTCCTGCTGAAAGTGCCAGTGCCAGCCAGCCTTGTGGAACAACTTCAGGTTCTCGCCCTCCATCAGGAAGGTCTTTACGTTATAGACCCTGAAGTGTTCCATGAACACGTCAAAGTTCTCGTAGGCCGCAAGGAACTTGCGGCAGGCCTCCAGTTCGTCGGCGTAACTCTTGCGGAAGTTTGCGCCTGGGCAAAAGGCGGGGAAGTTGGGCAGCATGGCGGACAGGATATGGGAGTAGTCCTTCCAGTTGGTATACTGGAATTCGGGCAGGCGAGGGTGGGCTTCTGCTTCCCGTTCACCCGCCTGCACCTGCACCAGTGCAGTTTCGGCGGGAACGTCCATTTCAAATGCATTTTCGGCCATGGCTGGCCAAATATAGCAAAATTCTAATGCTCAGATGTGTAAGAAAATGTCACAACTGCAAGCGCACTTATCTTATTGACCATCGCTTTCTTCTATGCGCGATCCCGTGACCTGCTTGATCACGTACTGCGGGGAGTCGTTGATGCAGATATAGATGCGGCCGATGTACTCGCCGATAAGGCCCAGCATCATCAATATACATCCGCCGATAATCAGGATGAGCGCGATGATGGTACTCCAGCCGTCTACCGTGGTGATGCCCAGCAGCCTACGGACAATCACGAAAATCGAGAATGCGAAACCCAAAAAGGCAAAGAAGAAACCCAGCAACGTGCTGGCCC
>Ga0265298_10000859_pt1 | contig 45186 bp, 36 predicted proteins | sample AusTroGonzalo_MG_3_FD_193486 | JGI IMG/M metagenome (GOLD analysis project Ga0265298, IMG submission 193486) | Bovine rumen microbial communities from tropical cattle in Woodstock, Queensland, Australia - Gonzalo_01 | ecosystem: Host-associated > Mammals > Digestive system > Stomach > Rumen ...
AACACGGCGGATACAAGCCGACTGATATAGACATTGAGTATTGCGAGAAGGTTACTGCCAAGGGTAAGGACTCAGATATTATCAAGTTCAAGGATGTGCCGGAAGTACCCACTGCCGTATGTATGAAAGTTTATGGTCCTTACGACCGTCTGTACCAGAATTACATAGACCTGTTTGCCTGGATGGAAAAAGAGGGATGGAAAGTTGTTGGTTCACCCCGTGCCAGCTATGTGGACGGTATATGGAATCAGGAAGACCCGGAGAAGTGGCTTACCATCATCCAAGTTCCGGCAGAGAAAGCCTGAGTGAACTGAGGTCATGAAGACGGTACAAAAGGGGTCTGTCCCCTTTTGTACTATTTTACCGGGAAGGTAAAGTAGGTATCAGGATAAGGTTCATCCTTGAGGGTGAAATGCCACCACTCTGAATCAAGCGGCTTGAATCCGTGACGCAGCATTGCATCACGGAGGATCATGCGGTTGGCGAACTGAGCATCGTTAATACCTCGGTAATCAGGATGGCTCTCTGTTCCGAACCAGTCAAATGTGCCGCCCATGTCCACCTCTTTCTCGGTTGTCATGTCAAAAAGGGTGAGATCAACTGTTGAGCCGCGCGTATGACCGGACTTGGCCATTATGTAGTCAAGCTCAAACAGACGGCTTTTATCTACATCGGGATAGAAGTAGCGGCGCATGGTGGTATCAGCCACATCGGCAGCCCATCGGACAAAATGGTCTACTGCACACTGCGGGCGGTAGGCATCATATATCTTGAGCCGATAACCGAGGCCGATGACATCGTCACTGACCGCCTTGAGGCTGTCGGCAGCCCTGCGTGTAAGCAAGGCGTTTGGAGCCAGATAACCGTCTATGCGGCTTCCAACAAAGTTGTAGGTGCCGTAATAGCGTATTTCCAGGATAACATCAGGAACCACATCTGTAATGGCAACAAAGTCACTTGAGTCCTGCTCCTTAACTGTGTCGGCCGACTGTTCGCAGGCAGAAAGAGTTAAGCAGACTGCCATAAATAGTGCTAAGTACTTTCTCATATTCTTATTAGTCCTTTTATGATTCCAAATATACAAAAAAAAGTACAAAAGGGGTCTGTCCCCTTTTGTATGATCTGAAGAATCTGTGCCATTGGGGTCAGACCCCAATGGTATCTGCTACCCTGTTCTTTTTTTATGTGCATTAGGTTCCTCAGTGAGGTACGGCCATTTATCAGAACGCCCTGCAATCATCAGCTTGCGGGAAAGGTGATAAGTACTTAATATAGTTGTTAATGAACTATCTGATATATGTTAAGCCTTGTTATATCAGTCACGCTATTTGACATTTTTGAATAAGATACACTCTGTTTAACGCAGATGATAATGTGACAGATTAGGTACATTCCTATTTTTGTTCAACAAAAAGACCATCACCAACTTTAAAACTGTTTTTTATATGAGAAAAACCTTGTTACTAATTGCATTAATGACGGCATGTTCCTTTGTTAATGCCCAGACTGTAGATGCTGTCTCAAAAGGAGGAGCTGAATATGAAATAGTCCTTGAACCAGGTTCTAGCCATAAGGGAGATTATCGTTACTATCAGCCTTTTGAGTTCTCTGTAAACTTAGGTTATACCACAGCAGGTATCCTTTATCCTGATACCCATGTTTCAACTGGCAATGGCATAGGTTGGAATGCAGGTTTCAGAGCCCAATTCAACAAAAACGCCTGGGGGCTCAGAACCGGTCTTTCATATGAACTGAACAAATCATTCGTAATTGATCAGATTAACCCTTTTGGGTCAGATTTCTCATTCCGCCAATCTGTTGTTAACATACCTGTGACATTTATGTATCACGGTAACCGCCAAGAGGCTTTCGGCTTTTACTGTGGCGCAGGTTTCAACATGCGTTATTCATTTGATTCATCATTGCAGACTCTAGACTATAAGACCAACAACTTGCAGTGGTACGGACATGGTGTATTTGGTTTCAGATTAGCCAATATCTATGTTGAGGATGAAATCAGCACTCAGATTAACAGCTTGTTCAAAACGGGTACAGGTGTTCCAAAAGCCAACCTTACGACCGTATCTTTGAAAATTGGTTGGATACTCCCACTTGATTTTGGAAAAAAACGACACAAGAAGTTAAGACTATAAAAAAGAGATGGGCAGAATGCTATTCACTGCCCATCTTTTTTTATGTCAGAACTGTTTCTGAATGAGGTGCAGCCATTTATCAGCCGCCCCGTAATCATCAGCTTTCGTGAAAGGTGATGGTTACGGGACGGAACCGATGCTGTGCATCGGATGTATATTAGTTATTCTTATTGATAAGGTTCACCACGACCTTTACCATAATATCCTTCTCCTCTGTACGGCTTTCGGCAATCATCAGAGTCAGGGCAACCAGAGTATTGTCGGCAATACGTTTTGAATGGTCGGGATTATATAACACCTTGTTATTGTTCAGGAACCACAAGAACAAAGTAGCTGCAATACGTTTGTTGCCGTCACTGAAAGAATGGTTCTTTGTAACCAGATATAGCAACATGGCGGCCTTCTCCTCCACGCTGGGATATAGCTCTTGTCCGCCAAAAGTCTGGTATATCTGCCCTATACTGCTCTTGAACGAATCATCCTTCTCATTGCCAAACAAAGCCGAACCTCCAAACCTGTTCTTAAGACGATTTATCTGCTCCATGGCATTCTCATATGTGGCATGGAACGGCTCTTCTTTAGTAGTTTGGCCGATGGTTAGACGCTGATAATCATAATTATCAAGCGTATCGAGCGCATAGGTGTAGTCTGTCACCACCTCAAACAGAGCCTCACTTTCCTCTGTACTGAGCGCTTCGTGCCGATGCACACGACCAAGCATACCCACAAGCTGGCGCAACTCGCCTATCTGCTCGTGGCGCATCCGTTCATTTACAGCATAACCTTTTATGAGGTATTGCTTAAGCACCTTATTCGCCCACTTGCGGAACTGCACACCGCGCTTGCTCTTAACGCGATAACCAACGGAAGAAACCATCTCAAGATTGAAATATTCAACTTCATGAGTTTGAGTTTTCCCCTCCATAGCACCATGTTGAGTGGTATTCGCAAATTTTGCGACTACCTCTTCGCCTTCCAGTTCCTCCTTAAGAGCATTATTGATATGCTTACTGATAGTTTTATAATTACGATTAAACAAATCAGCTAATTGCTGACGTGTAAGCCACACAGTTTCACCATCCAGCCGGACATCAATTTGAGTCTGCCCGTCCTCTGTCTCATAGATTACAATCTGACTTTTCTCTTCGTTTTTCATAATTAAATAGTTTTGATGTTAGTAAATAGTGTCTTGGTATCACAATTCAATACTGCAAACACATAGCTGTTGCAAATATAAATAATCCAAACAAATGTATCAAATGACGCAAAGTGAAACGATCATAATGCGTCATCGTTTTGCATTATCTGGCAAAACATGAAATGTATAAATGACAGGGCTTGTAAAATACGATAGTTTAACCTCAATTGTGTGACAAATAAAATAAAATGGGGCACAAAAGTGGTACACTTTTCGGGCTTTGAAAAATAAAAATCGCTTCAGAGGGTATTCTGAAGCGGTTTTCTGGTGATCCGCTCGGGGTTCGAACCCGAGACCCCATCCTTAAAAGGGATGTGCTCTACCTGCTGAGCTAGCGGATCTACCTCTAATTGCCGTTAAGCGGGTGCAAAAATATACCTTTTTGCCAAGGTGGGCAAACTTTTTGCCGTTTTTTACTCAGAACTTGAATTTGTAGCCTATGCAGATGTATGAACCGGCTGGCTCGTCTTCATCATTGTTGTTCTGCCACAGATAGGACAGTTCAAAGACGTGCATCTTATTGATGGTGTATTCTGTTCCTGCGTTTATTCTTGACTTTTGGGTATTGAAACCGTCATCGATGTTGTTGAACATTTCGTATGATATGAACGGTTCGAACTTGGAACCGGGTATGTCATAGTCCAAGCCTATCCTGGAACGCAAAATCTGTTTGCAGGAGGGGGATTTTCCGTCCTGTACGGTGCTTACTGTCCATTTGTTGTTTTTGTAGCGGAATTTGTCCTTTGAGTATTGGGCGCTGTCGGTGTAAGTGTATTGGTAGGCTTCACGCCAGGTCAGCTTGAAGTTGCTTATCTGCAGGGCGGCCTGAACGGCGGCTGTGGCGCGGTGGCGACGGTCGGTGTATGAATTGTTCAGGTTAAAGTCATGCTGTCCGTTTATGTAATACTGGGGTTCCTGGTCGTTGGCAATGTTGTTTTCGTCGCCTTTGTACTTGGTGCTCCAGTCATTGCTCACGCTCAGGAACTTATAGCCTACCGAAGCTTTTACGCTGAAGGTCTTGGCAAAATTGCGGTAAAGACGCTTGTCCAGCGATACGCCTACGCTCCAGCGGTCGGTCTTGCTGAAATTATCGGTCTGATGGTATTTGGCTTCAATTGCGGCGTCAAAGCCCTTGGTTATTTTTTTCTCTAATCCTATGCTGCCGCGCAGCCCCCATGTGGTTTGTGCCATAACCGGCATAAAAAGGGTTGCGGTGCATAATAAAGTGGTGATAATTGAGCGTTTCATCCTTTTTATGCGTTATCGGTTTCTGTAAATTAAGTGTTGGTGCAAAATTACTAAGAATATGTGGTTGTATGAACAAAAATAGACTATCTTTGCTACAATTAAAAAGTTACAGCTATGTTCGATGTAAATAATTGTCTCAGCGAGGCTGAGGAGCAGATGGAGATGGCCATCATGCACCTGGAGGATGAGTTTGCACATATCCGTGCCGGTAAGGCCAATGTACGCATATTGGATGACATCCGTGTGGATTCTTACGGATCGATGGTTGCCTTGAACAATGTTGCGGCGCTTTCCACTCCCGATGCCCGCACCATTGCCATCCGTCCTTGGGACAAGAATATGATCAAGGTTATAGAGAAGGCCATCATTGATTCATCAGTAGGAATCATGCCCACCAACAACGGCGAGATCATACGTCTGGCCATTCCGCCACTTACCGAAGAGCGCCGCCGTGACCTTGTAAAGCAGAGCGGTAAGGTGACCGAGAGCACCAAGGTTTCTATCCGTAACGCCCGTCGTGAAACCATCGATACCCTTAAGAAGGCCCAGAAGGACGGCCTGCCCGAGGATGCCGAGAAGGATGCCGAGGATAAGCTGCAGAAACTGCACGACAAGTACATTAAGAAGGCCGACGAGCTCTTTGCCGAGAAGGAGAAAGAGATCATGACCGTTTAAGCTGCCGATGCGCGGACTGGTTATCAGGAATACAGGCAGCAGTTACCTGGTGCGTACCGATGACGGTCGAGACCAGGAGTGCCGCATAAAGGGAACGTTCCGCATCAAAGGCATAAAAAGCACCAATCCCGTAGCCGTTGGAGACTATGTGGAGTTTGCTCCGGCACGTGACGGCGAGCCGGCATACATAACAAACATAGAGGAGCGCAGGAACTACATTATCCGGCGTTCCTCTAATCTTTCCAAGCAGTCTCACATTCTGGCCTGCAACCTGGACCAGTGCCTGCTGGTAGTGACCGTAAACCATCCCGTAACATCCACCGTATTCATAGACCGCTTCCTGGCATCGGCCTGGGCATACCGCGTGCCCGTAGTGCTGGTGTTCAACAAGGCGGACCTGCTCTCCGATGAAGATCGTACAACAGCTGATGAACTCACCGCTTTATACCGCTCCATAGGATATGAATGCGTGGAGTGCGATGCCCTGCATGGAGCCGGCGTTGATGATGTTAGGGCATTGCTTAAAGACAAGGTCTCTCTTATATCGGGAAATTCGGGAGTAGGGAAGAGCACCCTTGTTAACCGCATACTGCCGGAACTGAACCAGCGCACATCGGAGATATCGGAGAAACATGATACCGGCATGCACACCACCACATTCTCCGAGATGTTTCCGCTGCCCGAAGGCGGCTGGATAATTGACACCCCGGGAATAAAAGGCTTTGGCACCTTCGATATGGAGCATGAGGAAATCAGTCACTATTTCCCCGAGATTTTCAAATACTCTGCCCATTGCCGTTACGGCAACTGCACCCACACCTGCGAGCCCGACTGCGCCGTAAAGCGCGCCGTAGAGACCGGCGCCATCTACCTGTCCCGCTACACCAGCTACCTCAGTATGCTGGACGACGAAACCGAGGACAAATACCGTAAAGAGAATTGAGCAGTAACTTGCTACACAATAGGGACGGTTCCTTCTGTGTACTTTGTGCGTTTTTTTAAGGGAACTTTTTGGGGTATCAGTATCTGAAACTACGCGCCTTGCGGCGCTATCCCTCCCACACCCCAACAAGCTACCCTGAAATGTATGAGCAAGCTCCTACATTCCAGGGCATCTTATTGTGCTGCGGGCCCCTCCCTCTAACACGCCGAGGGTGGCGATGGTTTCCGATACCGATACCCCAAAAAGTTCTGCGCACACAGAATTCTAGAACACAGAAGGAACCGTCCCTATTGTGTATTCAATTCTCAATTTATCTTCGCTTTCTAAAGAATTCCTGAACTATTCCGGCGCACTCATCGGCCAGAATGCCCGATAATACCTCTGTCTTGGGGTGGAGTGCGCCCGGGGCGTAGATTGTAAAGCCGCGTTTGGGGTCCGATGCGCCATAGACCAGGCGCTGCAGCTGTGACCAGCCGATGGCACCGGCGCACATGGTGCAGGGTTCAAGCGTTACATAGAGGGTGCATTGGTCCAGATACTTTCCGCCTAAGTATGAGGCTGCGGCTGTAATGGCCTGCATCTCTGCATGGGCCGTTACATCGGTCAGGGTCTCGGTCAGGTTGTGGGCGCGGGCTATTGCCATACCTTTGCATACCACCACAGCGCCTACGGGTATTTCGCCTTGGGCTGCTGCCTGATGAGCCTCGTCGAGCGCCATCTTCATGAACTTTATGTCAAGCTCATCCTGTGTCATCGGCGCATCTCCTGCTCATTGAACAGGGTGGGGTAATCCTGATCCAGGTTCTTGATTATGAAAGTGATGAGAGTCTCTCTCATCCAGCGGCTACGGTTCCTGATCCTGTACTTGCGCAGATATTTCTCTATCATCTGCTTCTCTTCAGAATTGACCAGAAAGCTGTAGCGTTCCTTTCTTGTGGAAGGTTCATTGTTCATAACTATGCACGAAGATATTGGTTTTAAGTGAATATGCCGCCTTTTTTGGCTATTTTTGCGTTACAAACCCTGACATACATGGCAAAACATAACATTCTGGGGCATGAAGGTGAGGATATAGCAGCCAAGTATCTGGAACAGAAAGGCTATGCTGTGCTGGACCGTAACTGGCGATGCGGACACAAGGACCTGGACCTGGTGGTAACCAAAGACAATGTTGTCGTATTTGTGGAGGTAAAGACCCGGACAGGTACGGAGTGGGGTGATCCAGTAGATGCCGTGACCGACCGCAAGATACGCCGCATTGTGAATTCTGCCGACGCCTACATACGTTTTAACCAGATAGACATGGATGCCAGGTTTGACATAGTTTCCATTGTTGTGGAGGATGGTGAATTCAAGGTTGAACATATTGAGCAGGCGTTCTATCCGCCGGTAGAATAATGAGCAGGATAAAGTGGCACAGAAGTGGCAGCATAGGTTCCACCAACACCTGGCTGCGTGAACTGAATGGGGGAGACCCTGATTACGATTATGAGGTAGCTGTGGCCTCATTCCAGACCGCAGGCCGCGGACAGAAAGGCAATACCTGGGAGTCTGAGGCCGGCAAGAATCTGCTTTTCAGCATATTGGCGCATCCCAAAGGAATAAAGGTACGGGAGCAGTTCTATATCTCTGAGGCTATTGCTCTTGCCGTATCGGATGGCGTTATTGCAGCAATCGGTCCGGAATTTGCATCGGGTGTATCGGTCAAATGGTCAAATGACGTCTATTGGAATGACTTCAAGATGGCCGGCATACTGATAGAAAACACCATACAGGGTGATTCCATTCTTGATACGGTTGCAGGCGTAGGGCTGGACGTAAACCAGGAGGTGTTCCTGAGCGATGCTCCCAACCCAATATCACTCAAGAACATAACCGGCCGTGAGTTTGATCTGGAGGCTCTGCTTAAGGACATAGTTGAACGTTTCATAGGCTATATGGAACTTGATACCCCTGGACAGCGGGCCGGCGTGGATAAGCTTTACCGAAGCCGACTTTACCGCCGTGAAGGGTATCATAAGTTCCGTGATGCACAAGGAGAGTTTGATGCCTGCATAGAGGGCATTCGCCCCGATGGTTGTCTGATGCTACAGACCCGCAGCGGTGAACACCGGGTCTATGAATTCAAACAGGTTCAGTTTGTGCAATTGCACGCTTAAAAGTCCTCATAATAATCCAGGAGGGCGCGCCCGTTGATGTTGGCTTTGGGGAAGCGCTTACGCAGAGCCTCCTCCTCATCGGGTGTCATGGATCCTCTTATTTCCAAAGACCTGATATCTTTCTCGTCCATCCATTCCGGGATGACAACCTTGCCCACAAAACGCAGGGTGAGATTGTTTATGTGGCCCATCTTGCGGATGATATCGGGAACCTTGTTTACTTTGAGCATGAGTCCGTCCGAGAATCCGTCGCCCTGGTCTTTTTCCTTGAACTCTTCAAGCAGCTCCTCCTCGGTCTTGCCTATGCGGGTGAACCATCCCATCTTAGGAGTCATGGCGTAGGTCTCGGGGTCAACCTCCATTCCTACAATACCGGCCCAGAACTCCATCATCATTGTCTGCATCACCTCACCGGTAAAGTCATTAAAGACTATGTACTTATATTCAGTCCTTACCATCTCGGGCAGCATGTCGTGATCCATCAGGACCTCACTGGGAGTACGTCCTTTCTCATCATACGGCAGGAATTTCAGGAACCAACCGTCAAATCTGGTAGCACCCAGATCCATTCCGCCGCAGCCAAGTCCACGCATATCGCCCGGGCGGTATTTCTTTACTATGCTGCGCCAGAACTCAGTGTTGGGCTTGCCCTTTGATGCTTTGACAAACTCTTCAAGTATGGGCTCCAGGTCATCAACCCACCAGTCAATTCCGTATGCACGCAGCTTGCGGGTACGGTCCAGTATGGACTGCCAGTCATCGGGGGTGCCCTTTAGCGTCACGCTCGGTATGCCACACCATAAATAAATGACTATGTAGTCAAAGTATGATTTGACAGTCTCCATGAGCGTTATCTGTGACACCATGTGCTCGTTTACACCGGTTGTGGAGAATGGTTCCGACATGATATCGGCAATATCACCTTTGGTGTTGTCACGTATCTGCTCGTAAAAACCGTCCACTATGGCCTCCCAATCGACATCGCCGCTTAACAGTTCCTTACCGCTCTGAACTACAAGGTCTATTTTGCCTTCGTGGTCCACAAACAGGTCACGCAACTGCTCCGGGTTGTCATTTACCCAATGCGCGAATCCCTGGCAAATCAGGAACCAGATGGCATCGGGGGTAAGTACCACGGGACGGTGATCGGCAAACGCATCAATCATGCCTTTAAAGAAGGGGTTCTGTCCATATAAGGCGTATTCTCCATCGCCTATACCCCACGCTACAACCCTCTGGTTCTCGCCTCGGATTTCACTCTGGTCAAGTATCTCACTTACAAGATCTTCGCTACTGTTCATCTTCATGCTCAAGCTTTCGCCCGTAGGTTCAGGCAGGTCAGGGTCAACACGGAATGTTATGCTGCCTTTCTCCTTACTGATAATGTCTTTCTTCTTGGCCTGCACTCCCGATACAACTAGAATTGCTGCAAACAACAAACAAAATCTGATAGTTCTCATATCTGTAGTCTTTAAAATTATCATTTTTTCAAAAATGGTACAATTGGGGTCTGTCCCCTTTTGTATCATTTTTCACATACTGCGCGCAGCTGGTAGCCGCTACTCCTGTTTTTTGATGTAATATGTATCTTTGCCATACGTTCAAGCCCCAGATCCACCTCATCAAGAGTCCCCACTTTATTCTCGCTTATATAAAGCACAATGCATAGATTGGAGCCACTTGAACCCAAGTCCGATGTCAGATAGTCCGACTGATTATCACGCCATGAGTCTTCAATGACATCATCGGGGCAATGGTACGGAAGGAATATGGAGTTTGAAGTATAGCCCGGCACCTTACTTTTTATAAGGAATCCACCTACTCCGTTCACTGTGGTTTCTGTCCAGTCACATTTCTCAAACAGCTCAGCATACTCCTCCTTGGTGGGTGTTCTCCATTTGCCGCCCCAGTTTGCACGAGCAGCATCATCAGCAATTTCAAGCCTCGTCTTGCCGTCTATGAACGGTGCTTCGTCATACTGGTCACCCACAGAATATTTGAAGTACCACCAATACTTATTATCGTAGTTCTTCTTGTACTTGTAGTTATAGTCCGAGTAGTAGGTCTTGGGGGCAGTCTCACCCCAGGCGAAACGTGCACCGGCCTCCTCGGGCTTTTCGGCACCCACATTACAATCGGCCCAGAGCACGCTTAAACCCAGATCTACCATTACATTCCTTTTGGGCGGTTTTACCGGATCAGTGGCAATTACCGGCTTGTTTCCGGACGGATTATCATCCAATACAGGTCTTATTGTGTAACCATGCCATCTTCGATCACCACCTATTGTCTCTCCAAGTGTCGATGTCCAGTAATATAATTGATATCCCTTATTGCTTACCAATCCACCCTCGGAAGAATGATCCTCATATTCACTTATGAAGCCTGCAGCGGGAAGGAATATGCTGTTACCCTCATATCCCGGAACATTACTGGTTATGAGACATCCCTCAAGACGTTGTTCAACAAAAGATTCGGTGCTGTCTAAGACGGTTGTCACCGGAGTCCAGGTACATTTGGTCTTGAGTTCCCAAAGCTCATCGGCAGTAGGCATACGCCAGCCCCCGCCCAGCAGCACGGCTGCTGCATCATCTTCGGGCTCAAGAGTCAACTTGCAATCTACCGGATAAACTGTGGTAATAGACCTGAGGACATCACTTAACACAGTATAGAAATTGTACTTGGTAATCTTATCGTTAGATTGGCCGAACTTGTATTTCTTGCCCTCATAAACGCCGGCCTTGGGAGCGGTCTCGCCCCAGGCAAAATATCCACCTGCTTCACACGAATCGGCTGCGCCCAGATTGGCCGATGCCCACTTGACGCTGAGTCCCAGGTCAACAGCATCGGGTACAGGCAATGTCACCTTTACCGTCATCTGCGCCTTACGGCCATCACTCTGGGCGGTAATGATGCATTCACCCTGACCTACCGCAGTGACTGACCCGTCATCATTTGTTGCTACGATATCCGGAGCCGATGAACTCCAAGAGATTGAAGTGGGCTTGACGGGGCGTCCCGACGGCATCATCACAGCCTCTAAATTGCGAATCTCACCATAATTCAAATCCAGGCTCTCAGCTGACAAAGACAGTGATGTAAACATATCATCGGTAAGAGCGCGCACGGGACGTATATTCATTCCTACAAATCTGCTTTCAAAGCTGTTAGGCTGGAATCTTAAGGCCATTTCCAGCACCTCAACCGGTGACATTTCATCCATCATCATAATACCGTTTACTGCAGCTGAGGTGCTGAAACAGCTTCCTCTGGTACCCCTGCCTGCAATCGATGTCCAAAGAGATAGCTGCTTACCTTTATCTATGGGTTCATTGCCGTTCATATAGCCTGAATACGGAATGAATATGCTGCGTCCCTCAAACCCGGGAACCTGGCTTATGAAACGCAGTCCGGCGACACCGTTTATGGTTGTAATATCATATGTGCAGTTTGATGCCAACTCGGCAAACTCATCAGTGGTAGGCATACGCCAATTATCACCCAACATTACGGTGGCGGCATCATCGGTTGGCTCAAGACGGTTAAGGTTGTCGGCTTTAAGATACTGATGTGACAGACCATCGGTGGTGTATTTATCCATACCTTCTTCAGTCGTGAATGAGGAGTAACGGTAGGTGCCCCAAGAGAAGAACTCCTTGGGCTCAATCTCGGCCCATGCATAATAATCACCGTAACTCTCCGGGGCCGATGCTCCCAAATTGGCTGTGGCCCACAGCACGCTCAGTCCCAAATCCACGTATTCAGATTCATGAGGGGTTACGGTTATGCTGCATTCGGCAGTCTTTCCATATGCGGTTACCACTACTTTGCAACTGCCCGGGCCGGCTGCTACCAACAGACCGTCCTCAATGACTTTTATTACGTTTTCATCGGAGGATTTCCAGGTACAGGCGCTGTTCACGTCACGCTTTCCCATTGTCACGTTCAGCCTGGTACCTGTACCTTGCTGCATAGAGAGTTTGGTTGTTTCAAGGGAGATATTGGACACCTCTTTGCCAGACAAAGGCATCACCATACGTACTGATTGCTCCGATTCACGGTTCTCGCTGTGCCACTCATCGGCTCCAAGCTTGAAATTGAAACCATACGCGGCCCCATTGTCAGGCTGGACACCCGGGGTGGAGCACCAGTATGAGGCATAAGTGCCTACCTGCATAAGTTTGCCGTCCTGCAACCATCCTGCTGCGGGCAGGAATATGCTGCGGTTTGTATATCCTTTTATCTTGCTTGTTACCAGATAACCGCCTATGCCGTCCTGGACTTTCCATTTCCAGGTGCAGTATTCACGCAGTTCATCCCACTCGGCTTTGGTGGCCATACGGCTGCCGTCGGTGGTTACGATGGCCATTGCATCGGGCCAGCGGTAATACCAGCCTACCGGCCTGTCGGCAGTAATGCCTGTATTCACGGTACTCCATTTTACACTCAGTCCCAGATCAACATACTCCTGGGCTGACACTACACTGCACAAGGCGCATAAAAAGGCAATTACAGAAAAACGTATTCTCATAATCAAATTAATTGTACAATTGATGAGTCTGAAATTTGGTTTCGGGACAAAAGTATCACGCTCCAATCCACAAAACTACAAAAAAGCGTTGCAATTCCGTTGCATCTGTATTGAAAACGGAAAAGAGGGCAAAATGCGTCTTGCAGAAGAAAATATTAACTACTTTTGTGTAATTAAAAACAGATTTCACTATGGCTAGATTCAAAAGGATATTGCTCAAGCTTAGCGGCGAGAGTCTTATGGGTGAGCAGAAGTATGGTATTGACGAGAAGCGTCTGGGTGAGTATGCACAGCAGATCAAGGAGATACATGATATGGGCGTGCAGATTGGCATCGTAATAGGCGGTGGTAACATATTCCGCGGTCTCAAGGGCGCAGGCAAGGGATTTGACCGTGTCAAGGGTGACCAGATGGGTATGCTGGCAACCGTAATAAACGGCCTGGGACTCAGTTCCGCACTCACATCCATAGACTGCCCAAACAAAGTTCTCACCGCCATCCGCATGGAGCCCATAGGCGAGCTCTATTCAAAGTGGAAAGCCATTGACGCAATGGAGCAGGGCCAGGTAGCCATCCTGGTGGGCGGCACCGGCAATCCTTACTTCACTACCGATACAGGCTCATCATTGCGCGGCATAGAGATTGAGGCCGATGTCATGCTCAAGGGAACCCGCGTGGACGGTGTCTATACCGCCGATCCGGAGAAGGATCCCACTGCCGTAAAGTTTGATGAGATAACCTTTGATGAGATATACAACCGCAACCTCAAGGTAATGGACCTGACCGCCACCACCATGTGCAAGGAGAACGGCCTGTCCATCTACGTATTCAATATGGATATTCCCGGCAACCTGAAGAAGGTCATTGCCGGCGAGCCCATCGGCACCCTGGTGCACAAGTAACGCGCTAGGGTACCCTATCGCATTATCCCTGCTTGATTTTGAGGTAATTGCAGGAGAGTATGCCGCCGTTGCTGTCGCGAAGGTGCATGCCGCCGCCCTGGCAGTAGCGCCACATCTTGCAGTCGCGGCATTCGCCCGTCTTCATCCAGCGGCGGTCGCGGTACAGTTTGAAACCGTTCTCCCAGACATCCCAGAAATTATCTGTATGGATGTTGCCCTGATGAAAGTCGCTGCGTATGCTCAGACAGCCCGATATGGAGCCGTCATTAAGGATGGATGCTACGCTAAGTCCGGCTACGCAGCGGAACAGATGGTCACGGACTATTCCCTCATAGGGACCTAAGAACCCTTCACATGAGAAATTGAGCTTGATCCTGCCCTCGCGGCGAACAGCGGCAATGTAGTTCATAAGCTGTACGAACTGTTCATTTGAGAGCATCAGCTCATCATCGCCGGCTGCACGTCCCATGGGGGCTACGGTAAATATGCGCCACTGACGGACTCCGCGGCTTATCAGATATTCCTTGAATTTGTCCAGATAATCAAAGTTGCGCTTGTTCACGCATGTTATGAGGTCCCAGGTAAGTTCCGGGTACTCATTGAACCAGTCAATGGCGGCATCGGCACGTTTGAAACTGAGCTCACTGCCGCGCATCCAGTTATGTTCCGGCTCAAATCCGTCAAAGCTCATGGCTATGGTGTCAAGGCCGGTTTTTACCAATTCATCGACCTTTTCACGGGTCAGAAGCATGCCGTTGGTGACCATTCCCCAAAGGAATCCGCGCTTCTTTATCTCTGCGCCTACCTCAATGATATCCTTTCTGACCAGCGGTTCACCGCCTGTGGTTATGACCACGCACCGGCCGCGGTTAAAGTCTTCAGGGCAGCTGTCCAGAACTCCCAAAAGGTCACTCATGGGAGGATCCGCCAGTCCGGCGGTCTTGCGGCAGTCGCTACCGCAATGACGGCAGCTCAGGTTACAGCGCAGGGTACACTCCCAGAACAGCTGGGTAAGCTTGTGCTCCAGTGCCTCAGTCCTTAGTGCAGCCTTGCCGGCCTCCAATACCAGTCTTTTTGGGAAGGACAGTTTGCAGTCCATAATAATATTATTATTTCCTCACCTCTTCAAAATCTACGTACTCACCGTCTGAATCGGAGAGGACTTTCTTTTTCTTGCGGGTCCGCTTGCCTACGGTCTGGCGGGCTTCAGTGTTTTTCTGTTTACGGTCACCCTTGCGGAATATACCCACTATGGTATTCAGGAATGAAACCAGAAGGTCACGTGCAAAAGTGAGCACCGCAACCAGTACAAACAACAGGATGAATATTATGATAGAAATAAGTATGAGCATGAACTATCGGTTTCTTTATTAACAGCAAAAGGTCTGCCAAATACTGTCAATGCTGATTTTTTGTCAGAACTGACAGGATTATGTACCAGCCTATGATGGCCGAAAGCCCTTTCTCGCGCAGCAGTGCAAGAATTATGACTGACACTATCAGGAATATGAACCTGACCTTGTTGTCAGACCAGCGCAGGCTCTTGAACTTGAGCGAGAACATGGGGATTTCACTTACCATCAGGCCTGCAAACAGCATCACCAGGGCACCTGTTATCCATGGAGCGGCGGGGATGGCGTTCAGGTCCAGCTGGAAAAGACCGCACCAGAACAGGGCGTTGGCTGGAACGGCCAAACCCAGGAACGATGTGGTCTGGCGCTCATCGGTATTGAACTTTGCCAGACGCAGGGCAGCGAATACCACCAGCAACAGTCCTATGTAAGGATAAACTGAAGCCAGTGTGCTGCAGCTGTAATCAAATCCGCGCAGTGTCATGATGCAGAGCACTGCGGGAGCCAGTCCGAATGTGATGAGGTCAGCCAGCGAATCCAATTCCTTGCCTATGGGAGAGTAGGCCTTGAGTGCGCGGGCCGAGAGTCCGTCACAGAAATCAAAGATCGCGCCGGCCACCACCCAGAGCAGGGTGTGCCAGGCATCGGAATTGAATGCGGCAAATACTGCCATGCAGCCTGAGAGCAGGTTGCAGCAGGTTATCGTATTGGGGATATGTCTTGTTATGCGGTTTGCCATCGTGTTATGAAAGTTTAGCCAGTATGGTGATGTCGGCAGTGACCTTCTGGTTCACCTTGACGCAAACCAAGGTATCTACCGGCAGATAGATATCTACTCTGGAGCCGAATTTGATGAATCCCATGTGACGGTCTATGCGGCTCTCGTCACCGGGCTTGCAGTAAGTCACTACCCTGCGGGCCAGAGCTCCCGCTATCTGGCGGAGCATGATTTCCTTGCCTTCACGTGTTTTTATTACCACGAGTGAGCGTTCGTTCTCGGTGCTGGCCTTGGGTTTGAAAGCGGCGTGGAAATTACCGTCCTGGTGCTCCACCTTGGTCACAGTGCCGTTCACGGGGAACCAGTTGGCATGCACGCTGTAAACGCTCATGAAAATGGAGACAACTATTCGGCGATCCTGGAAATAGTCAGGCTCATCGACCTCTTCTATGGCCACGATGGTGCCGTCGGCAGGCGATACTACGACCTTTTCCTGGTCATCGCTGGGAAAACGTCTTACCGGGTTCCTGAAAAAATGCAGGAAGAACCAGACAAACAGCAGTGTTATGCCAAGCGCCACGTATGACCACCAGCCGCAGATGGATGGAATCAGGAACAGCGGCAGGTTTATTGCAAAGAAAAGAATGGCCACGATGGTAAGGGTAGTCTTGCCTTCGGGGTTTATTGTAGTATGTTTTCCGTTGTTTTCGGCCATGATTGAGCGTATATATTGATTGGCAAAGATAGGACTTTTATGTTAATAATGGCATACTTATTGCAGTGTATTTTATGTAGAGGCCGACTATGGCGGCATGTTAGCTTATTGTTGAAAACTTTGACCGCTCCGTTTGGGGGTAAACGGTCAAATGAAAGTAACTTTAAAAACTTTTTCAGCCCGGGATAGATTATGCAGGATTTTGTTCATCTCCATGTACATACCCAGTACTCTCTGCTGGATGGCCAGACAAACATCAAAAAGCTGGTGGATAAGGCTATAGCAGATGGTATGAGGGGCGTTGCCGTGACTGATCACGGCAACATGATGGGCATTAAGGAGTTCAAGAACTACTGCGACAAGGTCAATGAAAAGCTTAAGGAACAAGACAAGCATTTCAAGCCCATAATAGGGTGTGAGGTCTATGTGGCTCCGCGCCGTAAGGAGCAGCGAGAGGGCAAGGAACTGGACGGAGCCAACTACCACCTTATATTGTTGGCCAAGAACGAAAAGGGTTACCATAACCTGATAAAGATAGTGTCACGCGCCTGGACCGACGGTTTCTATTCGCATCCCCGTACCGACAGGTATGACCTGGAAAAATATCATGAGGGTCTGATATGCTGCTCGGCCTGTCTGGGCGGTGAGGTTCCCAAGCTGATAACCGCGGGTAAGATTGATGAGGCGGAGCAGGCGGTGCAGTGGTTCCACAACCTGTTTGGTGATGACTATTATCTGGAGCTTCAGCGCCATAAGGCTACCGTGCCTAAAGCAAACCATGAGGTATATCCGCTCCAAGTGAACGTGAACTCACAGCTTAAGAGGATGTCGGCCAAATTCGGCATAAAGACCATCTGTACCAACGATGTACATTTTCTGGATGAGGAGAACGCCGATGCCCATGAACTGCTCATCTGCCTGTCAACCGGCCGTACCCCTGATGACCCCAGCCTGATGCGCTATTCCAAGCAGGAGTGGTTCAAGACCACCGAGGAGATGAACCGCCTGTTTGAGGATGAGCAGGAGTCACTTGCCAACACAGTCGAGATTCTGGAAAAGGTTGAGGAGTACTCCATCAACCATGCCCCCATCATGCCTAACTTTGCCATTCCCTTGGAGTTCGGCACGGAAGAGGAGTACCGACAGCGTCTGACAGAGGAGGACCTTTTCAGGGAGTTTACCTGCAATGAGCACGGCGAGACAGTTCTGAGCAAGGAGGAGGCAGACAAGAAGATAAAGAAACTGGGAGGTTATGACAAGCTGTACCGTATAAAACTGGAGGCAGACTATCTGGCAGAACTTACATTCAAAGGAGCCAAGGTGCGTTACGGCGATCCCATTCCGGAGAGTGTGATGGAGCAGCTCAAGTTTGAACTGCACATCATGAAGACAATGGGTTTTCCGGGCTACTTCCTGATTGTGCAGGACTTTATCAATGCGGCCCGCAATGAACTGGGCGTATCGGTAGGACCGGGACGTGGATCGGCCGCCGGATCGGCTGTGGCATACTGCCTGGGCATTACGCAGATAGACCCTATCAAGTATGACCTTCTGTTTGAGCGTTTCCTTAACCCCGACCGCATATCGCTTCCGGATATAGACGTTGACTTTGATGATGACGGCCGCGGCCGCGTGCTCCAGTGGGTGACCGACAAATACGGGGCCGAGAAGGTGGCGCATATCATAACCTATGGTTCCATGCAGACCAAGATGGCCATCAAGGATGTGGCCCGTGTGCTGGAGGTGCCGCTTGATGTGTCTAACAACCTTTGTAAGGCCATTCCTGACCGTCTGCCCGATGACCCCGAAGGCAAACCGCGCAAGATCAATTTCAAGAATGTACTGGAATGTGTGCCCGAGATAAAGCAGGCTGCTGCATCGGAAGATGAGAAACTGCGCAAGACCATACAGTTTGCCAAGATGCTGGAGGGTAACGTTCGCGGAACCGGTGTTCATGCCTGCGGAACAATCATCTGCCGTGATGACATTACCGACTGGGTGCCGGTATCAATTGCAACCGATAAGGAATCGGGGGAGCGTTTGCTGGTAACGCAGTATGAGGGTAGCGTGATTGAGGATACCGGCCTAATCAAGATGGACTTCCTGGGACTCAAGACCCTGTCTATCATAAAGGAGGCTGTAGAGAATATCAAGACCAGTCTGGGCATAGATGTGGATATTGACAAGATTCCCATTGATGACAAAAAAACGTTCCAGCTTTACTGTGACGGTCGCACCATAGGTACGTTCCAGTTTGAATCGCCCGGTATGCAGAAGTACCTGCGTGAACTGCAGCCCGGAGTCTTTGAGGACCTTATAGCCATGAATGCGCTGTATCGTCCTGGCCCCATGGATTACATTCCGGATTTTATTGACCGCAAGCTGGGACGCAAGCCTATAGAGTATGATATCCCCATAATGGAAAAATACCTTAAGGATACCTACGGCATCACGGTCTATCAGGAGCAGGTCATGTTGCTGTCACGTCTGCTGGCAAACTTTACGCGTGGCGAGAGCGATACCCTGCGCAAGGCTATGGGTAAGAAACTCAAGGACAAGCTGGATCACCTTAAGCCCAAGTTCATTGAGGGCGGTAAGGCCAACGGCCATGACCCGAAGGTTCTGGAAAAGATATGGGCCGACTGGGAGAAATTCGCGTCATACGCGTTCAACAAATCTCACGCCACATGTTACTCATGGGTAGCCTACCAGACAGCATACCTTAAGGCCAACTATCCGTCACAGTATATGGCCGCAGTGCTTAGCCGCGCCGGTGATATCACGGAGGTAACCAAACTGATGGATGAGTGCAAGGCCATGGGCATAAATGTGCTTGGTCCGGATGTAAACGAGAGTGTGCCCCGTTTTGGCGTGAACGCCAAGGGTGATATCCGGTTCGGTATGGCATCGGTCAAGGGCGTTGGCGAAAACGCTGTGAGTGCCGTAGTGAGCGAGCGTAAGGCCAATGGCCCGTACAAGAACATATTTGATTTCGTGCAGCGTGTGAACCTGAGTGCCTGCAACCGCAAGAACATAGAGAATCTGGCGCTTGCCGGAGCGTTTGACTGTTTCCCGGAGATACGGCGCGAGCAGTTCCTCCAGCCTTGCGGCAAGAACGAGACTTTCTCGGACGTGCTGGTGCGTTACGGTAACAAATACCAGACTGACAGGATGGAGTCAAAGAACTCCCTGTTCGGCGATATGGGAGAGACCGTGGAGATAGCTACGCCTTCCATCCCCGAAGCCCCCGAATGGTCGGCCCTTGACAGGCTCAACAAGGAGAAGGAGCTGGTAGGTATCTACATTTCAGCGCATCCGCTCGATGAGTACCGGGTGATACTTGAAGACGTTTGTAATGTTGGAATGGTCCGGATTGACGATAAAGTGTCACTCCTTAACAGGGAACTGACACTGGGCGGTGTGGTGACCGGTGTACGTGAGGGACACACCAAGAACGGCAAGCCTTACGGAATCACGCGAATTGAGGATTTCTCCGGTTCCGGTGAGATCCCCTTGTTCGGAGAGCCCTGGCTCAAGTGGAGTAACATGATGAAAGTGGGCAATTTCCTTTTCATTAAGGCCAGATGCGTCCAGAACAAATATATGCCCGAGAGGATAGACCTTGTAATCAATTCAATCGAACTGCTTCAGGACGTGAAGGATAGCGTAATCAGTTCCATTACACTTACAATGCCGCTTACGGAGATTGACAAGGAGTTTGTAAGTGACCTGGACACGCTTACAGGCATTGAGGGCAAGACCACGCTCAAGTTTGTGCTCACAGACCTGTCGTCGGTGGAGAACAAGGTGAGTCTGGCATCGGGAACCAGAAGGATAACCGTTACTCAGGAACTTGTGGATTATATCAAGAGACATGAATCAATCAATTTATCATTTAATCAATAAAACTTTAGACTATGGAATTTGAAATTACCAGTCAGAATTTTGACGAGGTCAAGCAGCAGGCCAAGCCCGTGCTGATTGATTTCTGGGCTACCTGGTGCGGACCCTGCAAGCGTCTGGGACCTATCATCGAGGAGCTGGCTTTCGAGTATGACGGAAAAGCCGTAATAGGCAAGTGTGACATTGAGGAGAACACTGACCTGACCGACATGTTCGGAATCATGAACGTTCCTACCGTGGTGTTCCTCAAGGACGGCAAGGAGGTTGACCGCGTGGTAGGCCTTGCCATGAAGAACGTCTATCAGGACAAACTTAACGCCCTGCTCTGATTATGGCACAGGATGAGTTCCTTGAGGATGACCTGGACGATCAGAAGACGGTAGAGTTCATCAAGAACGCGTTGCCCCAGGATCTGAAGGATAAATACACGGATGACATCCTGTATTATATCCTGGATGTCATCAATGACTATTTCACCACAAGCGGCGTACTGGACCAGGAGCCCGATGCCGACGGCTGCATCGACATTGACAACGATGCTCTGGTGGAGTATATAATAAAGGAGGCCAAAAAGGATAAGATAGGTTCTTTCCCTGCCGATGAGATCATTCTGATTGTCGAGGCGGAGGCTGACTACGTGGACTCCCTGGGCGAGTAGGACTCTGTATTACAGGGTTATTGTACGTGAACCATCACTGTTTTCGGTGATGGTCACTTTTTTTGCGTCCAGCGGAAGCAGTTCTTCAACCAGTTCGGGCCACTCAATGAAACACAGGGCTCCGCTGTAGAAATAGTCCTCATACCCCAGGTCATAAACCTCCTCAAGTTTCTTTATGCGGTAGAAGTCAAAGTGGTAAATGAGCTCGGCAGTGGTCTGGGAGCGGTATTCGTTTATGATGGCAAAGGTTGGGGAGTTGACCTCATCCTCAACACCAAGCAGTTTGCACAGGGCCTTTATGAACGTGGTCTTTCCGGCGCCCATCTTGCCGTAGAATGCGAATACGGTATCATCTCCCATGAGCCCGATGAATTCACGTGCTGCTTCTTCAATATGGTCAGGATCCTTTATCGTAATGGTGCTCATTTCTTCTTGGGGTTAAGGGTTATGAAAGGTATTATCATCTCCTCAAGCGATACGCCTCCGTGCTGGAACGTCTCCTTGTAGAACGATGCGTAGTTGTTGAAGTTGTTCTGATACACAAAGTAGTCAGCTTCAGTGCAGAAGATATAGGATGTACTCACGTTGGGCGAGGGCAGATGCGCCTTGAGCGGATCGGATATCTCATATACGTCCTTGGGGTTGAATCCCAGGTTCTTGCCCAGCTTATAGCGCAGGTTGGTGTTTGTGCTGCGGTCACCTGCAATCTTTACGGCATGGTTCACCATTATGCTGCCGTGATCGGTTGTAATCATAACCTTTCGTCCTGTGGCGGCCATGGAGCGGAACAGCTCACGCACCGTCGAGTGGCGGAACCAAGAGAGTATCAGGCTACGGTATGCGGCCTCGTCGTTGGCCAGTTCACGCATCATGCGGGAATCGGTCTTGGAGTGTGAAAGAATGTCTATGAAGTTGACCACTACCACATTAAGGTCATTCTGAAGCAGGTTGTTGAACTGGCTCATCAGTTTTTCGGCCGATGCCGAATCATTCACCTTATTGTATGAGAATGTATCCTTGCGGCGGTATCGGTCTATGTGTGTCTGAATCAGTGGTGATTCGTTCAGGTTCTTGCCTTCCTCGGAATCCTCATCCACCCAGAGTTCAGGGAACATGCGGCTTATCTGCTCGGGCATAAGGCCGGAAAAGATGGCGTTACGGGAATACTGTGTGGCGGTGGGCAGAATGCTGTAGTAGAGATGTTCTTCAAAGGTGAACAGTTCGGCCAGCTCCTGGCTGAGTATGCGCCACTGGTCGTAACGGAAATTGTCCATCACAATCAGGAACAGTTTCTCCTTGTTGTCCAATGCAGGGAACACAAAACGCTTGAACAGGTCAGGGCTCATTACAGGACTCTTCTCCCTGTTTGCCATCCAGTCCATGTAATTGCGTTTTATGAACTTGGCGAAGGCCGCGTTGGCCTCAGTCTTCTGCATCTTGAGCATGTCATGCATGGAGCTGTCGGCCTCCTTGAGTTCCAGCTCCCAATAGACCAGCTGACGGTAAACCTCTATCCAGTCTTCGGCAGTAAGGGAGTCGTTTATTTGCATGCTCAGCTTGCCGAAGTTCTGCTGGTAGTTGCGGTCGGTCTCGGCGGTCACTATGTCGCGCTTGTGGATGTTCTTCTTGAGTGAAAGCAATATCTGGTTGGGGTGGACGGGCTTGATGAGGTAATCGGCTATCTTGGAGCCTATGGCCTGGTCCATGATGTTCTCCTCTTCACTCTTGGTGACCATGACCACTGGAATGTTTGGGTCAATCTCCTTGATGTGCTGCAGGGTCTCCAGGCCGCTCATGCCCACCATGTGCTCATCAAGCAGCACCAGGTCATACTGGCGTTCGCGGCACATGTCAAGCGCATCGTGGCCGTTGGTCACGGTATCCACGTCATATCCCTTGTTCTCAAGAAACATGATGTGGGCCCTTAGCAGGTCAATCTCGTCATCAACCCAAAGCAGTGTTCCGTTCTTATTCTCCATCTTCAACATCCTGTATGTCGTCTTCTGCATCATTTACAACCCTCTCTTCATCTCCGTTGTATTCCTCAAACAGGGTGGCTCCGTCTATATCGAATTCCGGTATGTTGAGGAAATGTTCCTCATAGAACTCCTGATAATCATTGAAACTGTAGTGCCTGAGCAGTGTCTCCAGGTTCTTACGTGTTATCACGACCGCCTTTATTCCGCTCAGCTTTCCGGCCATCTCCGTGTCGTCATACAGGTTATGGCTGTAAACGTATGCCTCGTCAAAGTTAAGGAATTCCCCTACAACCATCATGCCAATGCCTTGTTCATTTTCAAAACTGATGTCAAAGTTGCGCATCATGTAATTTGTAAAGTTATATCGGGCCACCTCAAACAGCAACTGGTTCTGGTTGAGTTCACCTTCCGGGTATGCCAGCACGAATATGAACGGCTGGTATCGGTCATCACTGAACTGCGGCAGCAGGCTGTCGGCCTTGCTTTCCTGTGCTGTGCCGTTGCGGCGGTCCCAGATGGATCCGAATGATGTGGATTGCAGTATCTTGCCGTTCTGGATTCCCTGTGCAATAAGTCCTGCCAGCTGGCTTATCTCATTCTTGGGATATTTGGATACTATCTTCTTGAGCTTGACCAGGAAGGTGTCCACCTGACCGTTCTGGAGGTCGAGTGCGGCATCCAGGAACATGAACTTGGCACGGTGCTGTCCCTTGGGATACTTTGTGGCCGATATTTCACAGTTGTTCCTTACTGTCATAAGGTTCCCTTCACGGAAAGCCGTATATGTAACGGCATATATGGAATCCTCGCGGTGTTTGCCGTATCGGGCATTGTCGATATAATCAGAGTCGCATACCATGACCGTGTAGTCGCTTTCAGGGTAGAACCGCTGCATACGTGCACGGCAACTGTCAGCCTCAGTGTTCTTGCCCCAGAGCGAGTACATAAGGTAGAGGTTGTACATGGCATTGTCAGCCTCCTGGGCCTGTGGGTAATCTGTGATTATGCGTACCAGAGATTTTTCGGCATCGGGATATTCGGTCAGACGGTCCTTGTATATTATCCCCTGTTCAAGCAGAGCCTCCGATATGAGCCGGTCGGACTCGGCTTTGTCCTCATCGGAATAGGGTATCTGCTGGATGTAATACTCGCGTTTGTGCGGATCGGTCTCTTGCGGAACCGCATCCAGCGAATCTACGATTATATCCAAAAGGGTATCGGTCGGGATAAGGTCTGTACCTTCAAGGCTGACGGCAGCAATCTGCTCCACCGGGGCGAGTGTGGTCTTGTTTGCCCTGCGCCAGTTGTCCTCAAGCTTGCGGTCGCCCCACTGCTTGCTGAATTCCTTCCTGCCGCGTTCCACCACCTTCTTGTTATAGAAATACCAGCCGCCGGAGTTCTCATCGTCAGCTATTGACATCTGGTCTGCATTTCCGTTACGGGCCGCCTCCTTTGCCTCTTGCTTGCGGCGTTCCTCTTCCAGGCGTTCCTGCTCCTCATAATCTGCGATCACCTTGTCTATTATGGCGTTCAGACGTTCTTCAGGAAGGGTGGAGAGCCATTGAAGGCTGTCCTGGAGAGTTATGGTCTCAGTGCATCTGACCAGGTCCTCCAGAACCTCGGAGCGCAGTTTCACGGTAGCATATTCCTTGTGCTTGGAACCTATCATACCTACAGCCTGAGAGTAGCAGCGGGAGGCGTTGGAATAATCCTTCATGTTCCAGTAGAGATTTGCCATGGTCAGTAACAGGATTCCTTTTTCGGGCGATGCCTTCTCGCTTTTGTCGGCTCCTTCGTTGTAAAGCCGGAGTGCTATAACCGTATCGCCGCGCATCAGGTGTATGTTACCCATGGCATAGTATACCTGGTCCAGGCTCTCCTTGTTTGCCGGATCACGTTCCATGCGTTTGAGCTTGCGCATTATCTTGCTTACGCTGCTGTTCTGCGCCATGGTCTCCGTCTGTTGTATGCGGGCCTGGAACTCTATCTCATGGGGTGGGCTCATGTGTATGACCTTTCCGAACATCCGGTATGCGTCATCGTCCCGGCCGGTGGTCTTGTAGAGCTGGGCCAGCAGATACCTCTCACGTATGCGTTGCCTCTTGCTCAGCCCCTTGCGGCTGATGGCCTCTTCCAGCAACGGTATGCTCTCCTCATAACGCTCCTGACTGAGCAGGTGTGATGCAAACCTGGCTTTGTAGTCCTGACGTCGTGCCAGTCCGGTCCGGGTCTGGCCGGAGCGTTGGAACAGTTCTTCCGATTCATAGTTCCAGCCCAGTTCAGAGTAGCACTGTGCCATCTTGTACTGTGCCTCGGCCACTATCTCAGGCTCGTCAAAGTACAGCTTTGATATATAGGAATAGGTGCTGGCCGCCTCTATGAAATCACCTTTCTGCCTTTGTGCATCGGCCATAAGGAACCAGGCATGCCACATATACGGATTGTACTCGTTCTTGCTCTGGTAGGCTTTTTCCGATTCGCTCGGGGTGCCTTTCTTTTTCTTGGGCTTGACCGATATTGAATGCAGTTTGATGCTCTTCTGTGCCTTCTCTATGGCAAGGTCAAAATCGCCCTTGCCCGTGCCGCGCACTTTCTCGTCACTTATGGGATAGAGGTCAAGTATCTCCAGCAGGTTGTCCTTCTTGGCTTTTTCCTGTGCCTCATATCCTTTCTTGTAGGCTTCATTGCCGTTGAAATAGACATTGTATTTGGTGACCAACGCCTGATAGGAACGTGATGCGGCGGTGTTGCGGGACGTGGAGCAGCCTGTCACCACTGCAATCAGAGGCAACAACACGGCATAAATGGCTGTCCGTTTAAGTATCATCATAGTCTCTTCAGTCTGTTTCGTTCATCATGGAGTAGCACTCCTCCTTAAGCTCATCGGGCAGTTCTATCTCCCTGGCCTGAAGGCACTCCACCCACTCCCTGACCTCTTCCTGCCGCATGGTGTACATCACGTAGCGGAACTCCTCAACCTCCTGGTCAGTGTATCCGTCGGAACAATGCCCCCGGAACCTGTCCAACTCCTCGTCATCAAAGTATTGTGCGCTGCGCAAACGTGCCTCGGCCAGCTTCTGCTTCTCACACACGGCGTGCTTGCCGCAGCATTCTCCAGCAGGTACGGCAGGTTCAGGTTGCTGCTCAGGTTCTCCGGCGCTGATGCCGCGTGTCTTGTTCCACCTGTCCAGGTAGTACAGCACAAACATCAGCAGCAGAACGGCTGCGCATATCACGTATGTTATATTCATAACGGAAAAATCTTTCTGATAGTGCGAAGTTACAAAAAATGTGCAAAAGGGGTCTGTCCCCAATTGCATCATTTTAGAGGCCCTTTCTTTTTACCAGTTCCTGTTCAGTATGTAGGGAATGCCCGATGCGGTAATCCCCGCTCCGCTTATTGTGAACCGGCGGGTGAAGGTGCTGTTGTAGAACTCTACGCGGGCGCGGCCATCTTCATCGGTTATCACGTTGGGGTTCCAGTAGATGGTGCGACGAGTATCTAAATTGCCTTCTATCGGACCATCGGGATACTGCGGTGAGTAGAACTCCAGGGTCCTGGTGTACCCTTTAACGGTAGTGGTACGGCGGCCCAGGTTGCTGATTTCCCAGTCAAAGAGCAGTTGCCTGTCATTCTTGATTTGTATGTCAACCAGACAATACCTGTCCCAACAAAGTGCTATCCAATCAAAAAAGTTAATGGAGCCCTCAAAATCCTTTGCAATTGGTCTTATATGACCTACCCCTGGAGGAAAAGCGCCACCATGTTTCCGGCTCCAATCAACCATCAGCGGAATTAAATCCACAAAGTATCTCGGGTACATAGGCTTGTCATAAACGATAATGCTCTTAACATCTATCATATCAATTTTCCTGGGGTTTTCAAATGGTGGATTTACCAGCAGTTTTTCCAGGTTATGCACATAATAGAATGGTCCTATATTTTTATCAATAAACAAACCGTTTTCATTTTTCTCATCATTTCCCATTTCGGCAAGTGCATCAAACAAATCATCTGAATCATGATTGAATCTGATGCCCCGTTCCAGGAAATATCCTTCAACGTCGGTTGTGTATTCACCCTGGTCCAGCTCCAGCTCGGCATCCTCCTCGGCCTCGAATGATGTGAAGGTGTCATAATCAAGGAACCGTATCTTAGAGGCCTTGGCTTCTATGTCAACAGGGTCAAGCAGTGTTCCCTTGCTGCGTTTCCTGAGCTCTGACAGGTCGTCATCATCAAAGTCATCCTCAAAACCGGTTATAACGGGTGTGTTGTGGCTCAGGTCAGTCTCCTGTTTCAGGTATGGTCTGGGTTTGGGTCTGTCGGCCCGCTCAAAGCGTATGCGCTTGCTCTTCTCATGTCTGGACTGACCGTCTTTGTTTGCCGACATCAGGTTTATGTTGAACTTGCCGCTCCCGTAAAAGTCACTCAGGTCAAACCCGAAATAGCCTGTCGAGTCCGTGTGGTACTCGAATGACTCAAAGAGGGTCTTGTCATTGTCAGGTATCACGTTTGCATATACGCCTATGTCCGATACGGGCTCACGCTTGCTGTATGAGAGTATCCACCCGTTCATGGTCAGGCCCTCCTCTATGCGGTGTCTCTCCTCAAACTCTTTCAGCCCGGCCATTGTCTGCCACTCGTAGCGCTCCCAGCCCTGGACAAGGGTGAGCAGGTTGAGGGCCTCACGGTGCTCGTCATCATCGGCTTCAAGATACCATGCGGGATCATGTATGTAGCCCCTGAGGTCCGATGACAGCAGCAGGTTGGTCTGCAGGTTGTCGGTACGGCCGCCGCCGTAGTCCGCGGCGTCACGTACCGAAAGGCAGAAACGGTCATGCAACGGGTTGCCGTCCTCGTCGGTAAGCATGAACTCAAGGACCTCCCTGCCGCATGACTTGCGTGACATGCTGTCGGTATTGACCGTGATGGTGGGGCTGCGGTATTCTACGCTGTTATGGAATATGCTGCGTGACGAGAGGATTCTGCCCTCCCTGTTGAACAGTGTCACGCGGCACACGCCTACAGGCCAGCCGGAGCAGTCTATCTCAAACTGTGTGTTGTCTATGTCCTTTATCTCCTCGAAGTGTATCACCTCGCCCCGGCAGGTTACCGCCAGCGCCGCCTGCTCGCCTACACGGTCAGGGGTGCGCCAGATGTTCACCTGCATCCGGGAATCGGAGAGCATGTCCGCCATCATGGAGTATCCGCTCTTCTGGGCTGAAGGCAGATAACAGCGTTTCCTGCCGATGCCGGAGGCATGGAAATCCACCACATCATTTCCTCTGGGGGTGATTATGAATGACCCCATCCCGTCATGGACGGTATGTATGGAGTCGCTGTGTCCCGGTATCAGGAGAGTTCCCTCCATGCCGAAGGCGTCGCTCCCTGTGGCCTTGAAGGCGACCCTGCACGGCAGGCCTCTGATAAGGTCGCCGCCTTCGGGGTAGAAGGCCACGTTTACGTTGCCGTTCTGCGCCCTCTGCTCTCTGGATTGGCCGCGCAGGTTCTCTATGAGGGGATTGTCCTGGTCTGAAACCACATGGGACTCGTTATACTCTCCCATATACTTGGGCTGGGTATAGACGGGTATGACGCGTGAGAATATGGCTTCGGGGCTGAAGTCCAGCATGTTCTGGGTGTATGCCCTTATCTCATAGAATCCGCTGGGATAGGCCACTATGCCGCGTTTCTCGCGGGTCTGGTATGTGCCGGCGTCAAGCAGGGGGATGATGCCGTCGGCCTGGCCCGCCTCTATCTTGAGTTTCTGCTGCATTACAAGCTGCCCGGTGGGTGAGAGGAAATCCACATACAGCACCCCGCTGGGAGCGCGCTCCAGGGTGGTGGCGTTGGTGACGAAGGCCTTGTACCAGATGTCCTCGCCCTGGAAGTAGGCTGTGTTGTCAAACTCCAGATAGACCTTCTCCTGCGGGAACAGGCTGTTGAACTGACGGATGTTGTCGGCAAACTTTATCAGTTCGCCGGCATAGTCTGCGGGACTCTTCACCTTAATTGCGCCTGAATCTGACGGCGGGAGGTAATCGTCGGGCAGTGAGGCGGCCACCCTCTTCTTTGACATGTCGCCTGTAAAGCGTATGCTGTTGTCCGTGACGATGCCCTCTTTCCGGAACGTGCACTCTTCTTCCAGGAAGGTTATCCACGACTCGGAATAACGGCGGATTCCCTTTCCTTTCTCCCTGAAGTTCACGGGGGATCCGTCGCTGCGGTGATAGTACCTTATACTCAGTTTCCTGTCCTTGAGGCCGCGCACCCGGATCATGCCGTTTCCTGCGTCCAAAGAGTATTTGCTGACATCGACAGGCAGGTACGTCGATATCTTTTTCCTGCCTTTTACGATTGTCTCCGACATGGTCAGCGTATATCCGTTGTCTGTCAGACGGTCCTGGGCGAATGACTTGAGGAAATGCTGGCTTGAGCCGTAGTATGCACGCATGCGGTTCTCTTCTATGCTCCTGGTCTTACGCTTTTTCAGATTCTCGTAGGGCTTGTAGTAGAAGTAGCCGAGCATGTCGCATGTGGTGATATTGTTCGTCCTAGTGACCGTGAACTTTACCAGGTCCACATAAAGTTCATATCCAAGTAGGGGAAGGTCTATTATCAGCGGTTCATAGGCCCATGCGGTGAATACGCTTGATACCACTTTTACAGTATCTTCAAACACTTCGTTCTTTATCACGTAATCATTGCTGATATGCTGCCTGGAATATGAGGTGCGGCTTACCTGCCTGGTGTGGTATGAGGTTTGATAGGAGTTGTCGGCCATAAGGACATTTTCATTCGTGATTGTTGCACGCTTGCCCCACCGGTCATCGCCCAGAAACATGGTCCTGAAGTATTCCAGGTCCTCTTTCTTAACCCTATTGGCCTTGCCCGATATTTCAATCTCGGCCAACTCTATGTTTGGTTTGAGGCTGATAGTAAGCGATCCCGGGTTACGCTCCAGATTAAATGCCTGCGGCTGATAACCCACAAAGCTGAACACTATTGTTGCCGGGAACGATACGTCTTTAAGTTCAAAACGGCCGTCAGTGCCTGTGGTGGTTCCCTGGGTGGTGCCGTTCACATAGACAGTGGCCATTGGCAGCGGATCATGCGTAAGGCTGTCAACGACAATACCGGTTATGGCGTTCTGTCCCAATAAGGCGGCGGGATAGAACAGGACCATTGCCAGTGCTAAGGTTATCAGGCGTTTCATTGCAGCAAAAAGGTTAATTCAATTAATTGGTTCTATGGCAAAGAAAAACAAATTTGGCTATTAAACAAAATTTTGGCTCAGAAAAAGAAAGTGCAATTGAGAACGATCCCAATTGCACATTTGCTTTCAGTCGGGGTGACTGGATTCGAACCAGCGACCACACGCCCCCCAGACGCGTACTCTAAACCGGGCTGAGCTACACCCCGCTGACGGTTATCGGCCTTGCGGCTTTCAAAACCGGCGCAAAGGTATTCCTTTTTATGATATTATCCAATAAAACCCCTGTTTTTTTTAAGAATCTGTTCTTATTTACGTCACTTCTTTATCTCCTTTATCCGGGCCTTGACGGGAGCCTTTTTCTGCGGGTTGTTGATTATGGGTGCCAGAAGCATGAAACTCTGCAGAGGCTTGGCCTCAGTGAAGCCCATGGGAACGGTATGCCCGTCTTCATTATATTCAAACCCCACATAATATCTGGCATAAGGATGTAGAAGGTCTGTAGGGAACACCGTGGTTATGGAATAGGTCCGTCCCGGCTTGATCTTTTTCTTTTCGGCCGCAAGCACCTGAACGCTGTGTTCGCGCTCTATTATCCTAAGGTATATAGGGCCGGTATAGACACTGTCACCCTGGTTTGTGACATGGAAAGTCACATAACCTTCATCTCCTACACAAAGGCCATCCAGTCCAAGTACAGGGTCACTGCTCATTTTGAGATTCCTGCCGAATCTGGGGAAACTGACGAACTGTGCATTGACCGCCGCGGCTATCATTACTGTCAGGAGCAAGGAAAACAACTTTTTCATAAGCATTCCGGATATTTATTGCAAAACCAAAGATAATGCAAAGGTTTGCCATTGTCAAGAATATTGGACGTTTTTTCTAGCCTTCCCGGCAGAAATCCAGCATTTCAAGAAATAAACCGGCTGTTACCGTTTGCCGGCAAAGGGTTCCCTCTTTGTCGGGCAGCAACGCCTCTGTCGATTCCTTGCCGCCCATGCATGAATCCTTGAGTTCTTCATACCATCGGCAATCAAGGATGACACTGCCGTACTGGTCACGCGCATGGCAGTGCAACCGGCGGACTTCATGCTGACCCAGTCCGCAAAGCACAAGACTCAGGTATGCCGTACCGGCTTCCGCCCAGGCTTGGGCTCCTCCCGGCGGATAGTGCATTCCATGCTTTTGGGCTGCCCGGATGAACGCCTGTTCCAGTATCTTTGAAAAGCCTGTCTGTTCCATCGAGTGCAAAAATAATATAATTGAGGTGTTTATGTTTATAATAATGTAAAATCGGATTAAACCATTTTGATTATACGGCGTCCAAAAGTCACATTTTGTCTTATGAAAAAAACTTTATTGTTACTAACCATATTCTCGCTTCTCATACCTTCGGTGTGTTTTGCCCAGCGAGACAACAAAGAGAAATCAAAACTGACCGGCAAGGCCAGTGTCAACGCCCATATCATTGACGGTTCCACAACTGAGAACATGCCCCAGGTGACGGTCCAGCTGTTTGAGCTGCCGGACACCACTTTCATATACGGTACCATATCCGACAATGAAGGATGGTTTACCATTAAGAAGGTTCCGGTGGGAGAGTTTTTGCTAAGATATTCCTTTATGGGATATACTCCCCTTGATTTCGATTTCAAGATAATAAAAGAGGACCGCGAGCGCGCGTTGGGCGTTTTCAAGATGTATGAGACCAGCATTTCCTTGACTGAGGCTGTAATTGAGGATGCCTTGCCCCCTACACAGATTGTTGATGATACCCTCATGTTCAATGTGAGCGCATTCCGTGTACCGGAGGGCTCTGTTCTGGAAGAGCTTATAAAACGCCTGCCCGGTGTAGAAGTTGATGAGAACGGAGGCATAACGGTTAACGGCAAGACCGTGTCACGTATCCTTGTGGATGGTCAGGAGTATTTCGGCAACGACCGTCAGATGGCCACCAAGAACCTCCCGGTCAATATAATACACCGTATCAAGACTTATCAGCGCAAGAGTGACCTGGCCCGCATAACGGGAATCGATGACGGTGAGGAGGAGACCGTAATGGACCTGGAAATCAAGCCTAACATGCGTAACGGCTGGCTCCACAACATTGATGGTGCCATTGGCAAGCCTGTGGGCAACAATGATTACGGTGACTGGATCAAATATCTGTGGTCAGGACGATATACACTGAACCGTTTCCAGGCTAATACCCAGTTCTCGGTCAATGCCAATACACAGAACTCCGGTCGTGGCAACGGTGTGAGCTATACCAGCCAGCTGGGCGTGAATTTCTCCAAGAACATAGGCGAGCAGTTCCCCAGGAGACGTAACGAGTTCCCGTTGGTTGTAGGCGGAAACATCAGGTATAATGGTTCCACCTCCCGCTCCATGAGCGAGTCGGAATCCGAGACTTTCACCACGTCATATACATCGGCCTCATTCCGCAACAACCGTTCCAACAGTGACAGCGGCAATGGCAGCGTGAACGGTGAGTTCCGTCTGGAATGGCGTCCGGATACATCGTTGAACATCATATTCCGCCCCAGCTTCCAGATAAGCCGTAACCATAGCAATTCCACCAGCGGTTCAGTAACGTTCAACACTGACCCGTACATTGCCACGGATATGGTTGATATCCTTGAGGAGTATGAGAGGCTCGGAGCCGATATCTTGGATTCAATAGGTGTGAACTCCCAGAAGAGCGTAAGCCATAATGAGAGCAGCAACAACCAGATAAACGGTGAGTTCCAGTTCAACAAGAGATTCAATGACCTGGGCCGCAACTTCACCGTGAGATTCACGTTCGGCAGTACAAAGGGTACCAGCGACGGTTATTCCCATACCAAGCAGGATTACTATCAGATGCATTCCCGTGACACCATAATGAACCGTTTTAATGCAAGTCCTACCGATAACAGCAACTGGTCCGGACGTGTCATGTGGAGTGAGCCTATTGATTCAGGACGCGGTAACCTGCAGCTGAGCTATCAGATTCAGGTGAATAACCGAAACCAGAACCGTGAGACTTATGTATTCTGGGGTCCCGAATTTGAGAACTGGGAGGACTCATGGTTCCTTCCCTACGAGCTTGAGCAATACCGTAACAGCGAGTTGAGCCGCAGGGCAACAAACGTATCCCGAAATCATACTCTGACATTGCAGTTCAGGTACAATACTGACAGGTCAAATTTCAATATAGGCGTGAACTTCATGCCGCAATATACAGGAATGGACAACTTCCAGTATATGGGTACGGTCATAGGCGATACGTCACGTGTGGTTTATAACTGGAGCCCGTCTCTTAATTACCGGTTCAGGTTCAATCGCCAGAAAAGCCTTCAGATTACCTTGCGTACAAACACAAGCCAGCCTTCTATGGAAGATATGCTTGACATAACCGATGACAGCAACCCGCTTAATATAAGAAAAGGTAATCCGGGATTGCTGCCCACTTTGAGAAATACGCTGGGATTGGATTATCAGAACTATATTCAGGAGACGCAGAGGACTATCAGTATGAACGTGTCACTTGAGAATTCGCTCAGGAACATATCCCAGAGAACTGATTATGATCCTACGACAGGTGTATCGGTAACCCAGCCCCAGAACATGGATGGTTTCTGGAACAACTGGAGCGTAAGCGGCAACCTGAACACGAACCAGACCATACCCAATACCAAGTGGCGTTATTCAATGGGTGCCAACGCATCATTCCGCCATCAGGAAAGCTATATGCGTACAGGTAGCATAGGTAATTATAATGCAGGTTCCGGGTCAGGAGGCAGTGCCGTGCTTAGTGCTACCGAGAGTATAGGCGCTGGTCAGAATGCATCGGTAACATACCGTAACCAGTGGTTGGAAGTGACGGCAAACGGCCGTTTCAACTATAGCCACTCTGAGAACAACCAGCGCCAGAACCAGAACATGGATACATATACGTTCAGCTATGGAGGTCGCGCCAATGCCCGTCTGCCTTGGAGGAACATAAATCTGGGAACCGACCTGACTATGCAGAGCCGTCGCGGTTACAGCGGATCTTATAACAGGAATGATCTGATATGGAATGCCAACGCATCGTTCAGTTTCCTGCGTGGCAATGCCGCTACTGTCCAGATACAGTATTATGACATCCTGAATGACGAGAGTAACGTGACACGTTCCGTATCAACCACAGGACGTACCGATACCAAGAACAACAACATCCACAGCTACATCATGGTACACCTGATACTGCGTGCAAATGTATTCGGAACCCGTGCAGCCCGTAGGGAGATGCGTCAGGAATCAAGAGCTATGATGGGTGGCGGCCAGCGCGGCGGATTCGGTGGTGGCGGCGGTCAACGCGGCGGCGGTCCCGGAGGTATGGGAGGCCCGGGCGGTGGCGGTCCAGGCGGTCGTTAAGTATTACCTGAAAAATGAGAAATGCACGGAACCATACACTTTCATATCGGTGAAACGCGGATGGTCTGAGAAGTTGTTTCTGCTGCCGTGCTCCAGAACAAAAATGCCGTCAGTTGCCAGTAACCCTCCTTCAAGTATAAGGTCCGGGATCTGATCGATGTTTTCCAACTGATATGGCGGATCTGCAAAGATGAAATCAAACTGTGTGCTGCATCCGGCTATATATTTGAACACGTCACCTTTTATGGGCAGGCATTTGTCTGTCTTTACAGTATCCATTACCTTACGGATAAATGCATGGTGAGAGGGGTCTTTCTCAACACTCACTACGTGAGCGCATCCTCTTGAAACAAGTTCTATACTGATGCTGCCTGTGCCGGAGAACAGGTCGAGAGCAGTGGCACCTTCCAGGTCAATCCTGTTGGCAAGGATGTTGAACAGGCTCTCCTTGGCAAAATCAGTGGTGGGACGTGCACTGAATGTCCTAGGCACGTCCCACCTCCTGTGTTTGTATATTCCGCTTATTACGCGCAATTGATTACTCCCAGTTACCTGAGTTATTGTCAACCTTCATGCCCTCATAACGGCCGCGGTCTTCACAATCCTCCAGGAGATTGATGATTTCCTGCTTGTCAAGTCCTTCCAGATAGGTTACAAAAGGAGTCTTGGCTTCAAATGTATAGGATATCACACCTGCTTTTGATGTGTCGGATGATGTGGAGAGTTCAAACTGTGCACCGTTGCCGAAGGGGACATAGCGGAGTGAGTCAGGATTCATCCTGCCATGATAGAGAGAGTCATAAAGACTTACCCATACGGTATCTCTGCTGAATACGAATTCCCTTGAGCCGTCTTCCTTGAGCGTTATGAATCCTTCGGTCAGAGCCCTCTGCCAAAGTGTATCAGCCTCTATTTTCTTGTTCCTTGCCCTGCTGCCGGTCAGCCTGGCGGCCTCTTTTTCTGCAGCAGTAGCTTTTTCGTAAAGATCAAGGACCTTGCCTTCTGTCCAGTTGTTCTCCATCTGGTCATCAGTCAGGTTACCTATCTTACGGATGATGGGCAACTTGGCGGTCTTGATGAATTCGGCAAGTGAATCAAAGTCGTTGCAGTAGCCGGCGTGCTGATAATTGTACTCGGTCTGAGCGGCCTTGATGTCCATAAGTCTCTCAATGACAGCCCTGTCACGAATGCCTTTTTCATTTGCGAATCTGATGGGCTTCATTATACTTCCATAAACAATGTAGATAAGAGCCACAATGCAGAGGGCAAGAAGAACGTTAATGATTTTTTTCATATCGGATGTTTTTATTTATTTTCGCATCGCAAAAATAGAACTTTTATCCGTATTTATCCATAAAACAACATTTTTTTGCTTTTTGGAGTGATGATTGACCCTCTTTTTCAGGAAATTGCCGCGATTTTTCCGTTTGAACCCACCGCCGAACAGTCAGTTGCGATGAACAGGCTGGCAGTTTTTGTGAATGATCCGGCTCCCCGGCAGGCGTTCCTTCTCAAAGGTTATGCCGGCACGGGAAAGACTGCAGTCATCAGCTCTTTGGTGCGTGTTCTGGCACGGCATCACAGGCGGGTGGTGCTCATGGCTCCAACCGGCAGAGCCGCCAAGGTGTTTTCCAACACGTCAGGATTTCCGGCATGTACCATCCACAAGAAAATCTATCGGCAGAAATCCATTCTGGATGCGGGAAGTTTCCAGTTGGATCACAATTTCCATGAGCATACGCTGTTTCTTGTTGATGAGGCGTCAATGATTTCAAACCAGGGATTATCCGGATCCACGTTCGGTTCCGGCCGTCTGCTTGATGACCTGATATCATACGTTTATTCGGGTGCGGACTGTCGTCTGCTCATGCTGGGTGACCAGGCTCAGCTGCCTCCTGTGGGGGAGCTGGAAAGTCCCGGTTTGTCCGCCCAAGTGCTGTCATCATACGGCCTTACCGTAAGAGAATATAGCCTTGAGAACGTGATGCGCCAGATGCAGGATTCGGGCATACTTCATAACGCAACCCTATTACGTGATTTTACCGTGAATCCGTATATTGAAGGCGGGTTCAGTTTCAAGTTGGACGGATTCAAGGATGTTGTAAGGATTTCGGGTAGTGAGCTTATTGAGACCCTGAGCAGATGCTATAGCCGTGATGGCATAGATGAAACTATGGTCCTTTGCCGTTCAAACAAGCGTGCAATAGTTTACAACAACGGGATTCGCAACACCATACTGGACCGGGAGGATGAGCTCTGCCGCGGCGACAGCGTGATGATTGTCAAGAATAATTACTACTGGACCGAGAGCCTTGCAGCCCAGGAGGATGCTGACTCATACGCCAGCCTGCCGTCATTCATAGCAAACGGTGACATAGCGGTGATTCGCCGCGTACGCCGTCAGCGGGAACTCTACGGATTCCGTTTTGAAGATGCCGTACTCTCTTTCCCTGACTATGATGACCTGGAGATGGACGTGACGCTGCTGCTTGACACGCTTCACAGTGAATCGCCGTCTCTTACCCGTGAGGAGAGTGACAAACTCTTCGACAATGTCATGGAGGATTATGCCGATATTCCCTCAAAAAAGGAAAAGATGAAAAAACTGCGGGAGAACAAATATTTCAACGCCCTCCAAATCAAATACGCTTACGCCGTGACCTGCCACAAGGCCCAGGGCGGCCAGTGGAAGAACATCTTCATAGATCAGGGTTATGTCACTCCTGAAATGCAGGACGAGGAGTACTACCGCTGGCTCTATACCGCCCTTACCCGCGCCACTCAAACCGTCTATCTTGTAAATTGGCCCCAAGAAAAAGCATGATTAAAAAACATTTGATATTATCGGTCATACTGATGACCGCATGGTTTACATCCTGCCAAGCCCAGTCGTGGCGTCAGGTTGCATTGAAAAGTGAGATCACCCATCCGCAGCCCATGACCGGACTGGTATTATGGCCCGACGAGGCAAGAGACCGTAATGCGGAATACGGCCGTACCATACAGCTGGAGTTTTCATATTGTCTGCCGTGTAAGGTCGTGACAGGATGCAAGGATGACGGAACCATACAGTATGACTGGAGCTGGTTTGACAGTCTGCTGGACGATGTTGCGGGCCGTGGTCATCAGCTGATAGCCCGGTTCCGTTACGAGTATCCGTCAGGAAGTGATGTGGACGGCAAAAGAGGCACGACTGCAGTTCCGCAGTATATCAAAGACCTGCCCGATTATACAGAAACCTATGCTGCCAACCCCGGCGGTGACGGTCCCACCTGGTATGCAGACTGGAGCAACGCCGAATTGCAGCGTTTTACCCTTCAATTATATACGGATTTTGCAGCGCGTTACGCTCATGATGCCCGCCTGGCTTTTGTGGAAGTGGGGTTCGGTCATTGGTCTGAATACCACATATACGGAACCAGGTATGAACTGGGCAGGAATTTCCCGTCATTTGCATTCCAGAAACGTTTCTTTGAACACTTGGATACCGTTATGGCGGGCATTCCCTGGGCTGTCTCAATCGATGCCTCATCGGCCGACCATTCACCGGTAGTGGCCGATGAAGACCTCATGGCCATAAAGTTCGGACTATTTGATGACTCTTTCATGCACAAGACGCATGAGATTGGAACCAGTGACGGTTATAACGAGCAGTGCTGGAACAGGATAGGCCGCGGCACCCGCTGGCAGGATGGAGTATGCGGCGGTGAGATAAGCTACTACTCATCAAATGACCAGAAGAATTTTCTCAATCCTGACGGTCTTTACGGCCATACCTGGGCAGAGCAGGCCGCCAAATACCATATCACCTTCATGATAGCCAACGATGCTCCCCACGGCGGCGTGGCCACTCCGGAACGTTTCCGCCAGGCTTCCATGGCCACAGGCTATCGCTTTGTGGTTAAGGATTGTCAGACTGATGGTAAAAAAACACGTTTGACAGTCATGAATGAAGGTGTTGCCCCAATCTATCGTGACGCCTGGTTCAGCATAGGCAATATCCGTTCAACCACATCCCTCAGAGGTCTGCTGCCCGGTCACGAATTTACCATTCAAATACCCGCCGCGCCAAATGCCGATGGCAGTGACATACGCATTGTCAGCGACTGCATCCTGCCACAGCAAACCATAGAATTCGAATCCGGATTTAATTGAGAATTGCAAAAGGCGCTCGAAAAAATCTCGAGCGCCTTTTACAATTTTCAATTCTCAATTGCCTTTATCAAGCTTTCCACAGCGGCATGCAGACCCCCCGGGTTCTTGCCGCCGGCAGTGGCGTAGTGGGGCTGGCCGCCGCCTCCGCCCTGGATGAGCTTGGCAGCTTCGCGTACCATCTGGCCTGCGTTGAAGCGTGGTGTCAGGTCATCGCTTACGCTTACGGTAAGCATGGGCTTGCCGTTCTCCTCACTGCCTATGATAACCAGAGTGCCGGCTGGCTTCTCGGCGCGGATGCCGAAAACCAGGTCTTTGACAACTGCGGCAGGAGCGGGGATGACAGCGCTTATTACCATGACGCCGTTGATATTGCGTGCCTGTTCAATGAGTTTATCCTTGAGCTGGGCTGTCTTCTCTTTCATGAACTCCTCAATTTGTTTCTTTAGGGCAGCGTTCTCATCGATTGCTTTCTTTACTGCTGTCTCGATTGATGAGCCGGGCAGTATGTTCTTGAGAGCGGTGATGGTGTCCTGGAGTCCATAAATCATCTCCTCAACAGCCTGGCCGGTAACAGCCTCAATGCGGCGTACACCAGCGGCGATAGAGCTTTCTGACAATATCTTGAAGAGTCCGATATGTCCGGTTGAAGCGGCATGAACGCCACCGCAGAACTCTATTGACTGGCCGAACTGTACTACGCGAACCTTATCTCCGTACTTTTCACCGAAAAGGGCGATTGCACCGAGTTTTTTAGCCTCCTCTATGGGCAGGTCGCGATGCTCCTGCAGGGGCAGGTCCTGACGGATCTTTTCATTGACCAGACGCTCCACCTGGCGCAACTCCTCATCGGTAACCTTCTGGAAGTGTGAGAAGTCAAAGCGCAGACCTTCCGGGCTTACCAGTGAACCTTTCTGCTCGACATGTGTACCCAGAACCTCGCGCAGAGCCTCATCCAGCAGGTGGGTTGCGGTGTGGTTGGCCTCACAGGCGTGACGCTTGTCGGTATCCACGCAAGCCATCATGGGTGCCTCGGGGTGCTGGGGGAGTTTCTTGGTTATATGTATGGGCAGGCCGTTCTCCTTCTTTGTGTCAATTATATCGATGGTTTCGAATTCGCTTACTATGACTCCCTGGTCGCCTACCTGACCGCCCATCTCGGCATAGAACGGGGTCTTGTCAAGTACAATCTGATAGATTACGCCGCTCTTTTGCTTTACCTCGCGGTAGCGCAGGATTGATGTCTCGTATTCTGTAAAGTCATAACCCACAAACTCTGTCTCACCCTCCTTGAGCACTACCCAGTCACCGTTCTCAACGGCAGCGGCGTTGCGGGCGCGGGCCTTCTGCTTGGCCATCTCGGCGTTGAACTCGTCAATGTTCACGGTCATGCCGTTCTCACGCAGTATAAGCTCGGTAAGGTCTAGCGGGAATCCGTAGGTATCGTAAAGAGTAAAGGCGTTCACACCGCTGATGACGGTTGTACCGGCAGACTTGGCATCGGCCATAACCTTGTCCAGCAGTTTGATACCTGTATCAAGGGTACGCAGGAATGACTCTTCCTCCTCTATTATGACTTTCTCTATCAGTGTCTTTTGTGCGTTCAGTTCAGGATATGCATCGCCCATGTTGTCAATCAGTACGGGCAGCAGCTTGTACAGGAAAGCCTCCTTCTGGCCCAGGAAAGTGTAAGCGTAACGTACTGCACGGCGCAGTATGCGGCGTATCACGTAACCGGCCTTGGCATTTGAAGGCAGCTGGCCGTCGGTGATGCTGAATGCGATGGTGCGGATATGGTCAGCCACAACACGCATGGCTATGTCAACCTTTTCATCCTGACCGTACTGCTTGCCTGTAAGGGCACCTATCTGTTTGATGATGGGCTGGAATACATCAGTGTCATAGTTGGACTGCTTGCCCTGCAGGGTGCGTACCAGACGCTCAAATCCCATGCCTGTATCAATTACCTTGGCGGGCAGGGGCTCCAGAGAGTGGTCGGCCTTGCGGTTGAACTGCATGAACACCAGGTTCCATATCTCGATTACCTGGGGGTGGTCCTTGTTTACCAGCTCACGGCCGGGAACCTTAGCCTTCTCCTCATCGGAGCGTGAATCCATATGTATTTCACTGCAGGGACCGCAGGGACCGGTATCACCCATCTCCCAGAAATTATCGTGCTTGTTTCCGTTCAGGATATGATCCTTGGGCAGGAACTGCTCCCAGATGGCAGCGGCTTCATTGTCGCGCTCCAGTCCCTCTTCAGGGCTGCCCTCGAATACCGTGGCGTACAGGTTCTTGGGGTCAAGTTTGAGAACATCCACCAGATATTCCCATGCCCAGCTGATGGCCTCTTTCTTGAAATAGTCACCGAAAGACCAGTTACCCAGCATCTCGAACATGGTATGGTGGTAGGTATCGTGACCCACCTCCTCCAGGTCATTGTGCTTACCGCTTACCCTGAGGCACTTCTGTGAATCGGCCACGCGGCGGCTCTTGGGAGCACGGTTTCCCAGAATGATATCCTTGAACTGGTTCATTCCGGCATTGGTGAACATAAGAGTGGGGTCATCCTTTACCACCATGGGGGCGGAGGGTACTATCAGGTGCTCTTTACTCTCAAAGAAACTCTTGAAGGAATCACGTATTTCCTTAGCTGTCATCATATCTTAATCAGGTATTTTACTTTTGAGTTGCGAAGGTACTACTTTTTTCGCTATTTTTGCATGTTGCAACAAGATAATGAGAAAGGTTTATTATCAGTACGATCCCAACATGAGAGTCTATCGCAGGGTCTATCCGACTTTGTGGCAGAGAATAGTGGCTGCTGTGTGGCGATTCCTACTGGTAATAGTGCTTGGCGGTGTTTTCTTCCTGATTTACAGGTATTCAATCAGCACTCCCCAAATGGGTGACCTGTATAAGGAGAACAGCCGTCTCCAGTCACAGTACCGTGTGCTTTCGCGTAAGGTTGATGACGCGCTCCTGGTGCTTCATGATATAGAGGAGAGGGACGACAACCTGTATCGTGTACTTTTGGAGGCCGATCCAGTGCCGGAGGTGGTGCGTCAGGCCGGATTCAACGGCACAAACCGTTACGCAGAACTTACCGACATGTCAAATGCCGAGCTTGTAGTGAATACATCCCAGAAAGTTGACATGCTGGCCAAGAAACTCTATATGCAGACCCGCTCATTCAATGAGATTGTGGAGCTGTCACGGGAGCAGGATAACAAACTGGCCTGTATTCCTGCTATCCAGCCTGTATCCAACAAGGACCTTAAACGTACGGCGTCAGGCTACGGTTACCGTACTGATCCGGTATATCATGTCCGTCAGTTCCATCAGGGAATGGACTTTACCTGCGATACGGGTACACCTGTATATGCTACCGGCAACGGTAAGGTGATATATGCCAAATGGAGGTCAGGATTCGGAAATCTGGTTGAGATAGACCATGGGTACGGTTATGTTACCCGATACGCGCATTTGAGCAGGATTCTTGTCAAGGAGGGTCAGAAAGTGGTGCGCAGCGAGGAGATAGGGCTGGCCGGATCCACCGGAAAGAGCACTGGCCCGCATGTACATTATGAGGTGCTTGTAAACGGCAAGAACGTCAACCCTATCCAATATTACTTTATGGATCTGGATGCCGAGCAGTATGAGGAGATGATAAACCTGGCCGAGAATCACGGAAAAGTATTTGACTGACAATAAAGACAGGACTATGGCACTTAATCCCAACAAAGTTCTTAAGAAATATTACTCCATCAAGGAGGTGTCGGAGATGCTTGACATCCCGGAGAGTACCCTGCGTTATTGGGAGAAGGAGTTCAAGGAGATTTCACCCAAGAAGAACGCCAAAGGAATAAGGCATTACACTGCCGATGACATAGAACAGATAAAACTGGTAAATCATCTTGTCAAGGAGAAGTCCTTAACCATAAAAGGAGCCAAGTCACGGATGAATGAGAATCCCAAGATCACTGTGGATACTCATGAGGTGGTTGAGCGCCTTAAGGCCATACGTGAAGAGCTTAAGGCTATCCTGAGCGAGCTTGATTCTACTCCTCCTTGCGGACAACCGTTGTGATATTCTTTATTTGCTTAAGTCCTTTCTGAATGGAGTCCACATCATTCAGGCTGTGAACCATGACACTTATTGTTCCCTCGAACAGGCCCTCTTTGGATTCGATGACCAGTTTGTTCATGTTCACGTTCATCTTCTTGGAGATAATCTCGGTTATCTTGCCTAGGGTACCTATGCTGTCAAGTCCCTTCATGTAGATTGTCACGGGGAACAGGCTGTTCTCTATCTGCCACTCGACAGTGAGAATGCGGTTTCCTTTGGCCGACTTGAGCTTGTTGGCAACCTCACATTTGCGCTTGTGTATGGTTATGTGCCCGTTTTCGTCCACAAAGCCCAGGACTGAATCGCCCGGTACGGGATTGCAGCAAGGGGCAAATGTATATTTGTGGAGATCCATGTCGTTGATGATGAGGGTGCGCTTTACATCAACGTCAGAATGGCCTGCTTCTCCCGGCTTCTTGTCCTTGTCTTTGGGTGACGAGAATGATGACAGGAATCTCTTGTACCAACTGTCACTCTCACCTTTTATTATGTTGCGCTCGGCATCGCCCAATATGATCTTCTTTTGTCCCAGGGCAATCATGAGCTCCTCACGTGTCTTGAGGCCGTGAAGCGCGCATATACGCTCCATCTTGTCGGAATCCGCCTCCAGTTCTTCTTTTTCCAGGAACTCGTGGAAGATGGCTTCGCCGAATTTCTGGTTGGCGCGCTCCTCTTTGCGTAGCAGTTGCTTTATCTTGCCGCGGGCCTTGGCTGTGGTGGCAAAATCCAACCATTCGGGAGTGGGCTTCTGGCTTTTTGATGTAAGGATCTCTACCTGGTCACCACTCTTGAGCTCATAGTTTATGGCTTCCAGCTTATGATTGACCTTGGCACCGATGCAGTTGGTTCCCAGATAGGTGTGGACAGTGAATGCAAAGTCCAGTACAGTGCTGCCCTGCGGCATGGTGCGCAGTTCTCCCTTGGGGGTGAAAATGAATATCTCCGACGAATACAGATTAAGCTTGATGGTGTCAAGAAAATCCATGGAATCCGGCTGCGGATCTTCCAGAATCTCCTTGATAGTCTCAAGCCAGTGTGTCAGTTCTGTCTCATCCTCCTCATAGCTTGATCCTTCCTTGTATTTCCAGTGTGCCGCTATACCCTGCTCGGCAATCTCATCCATCCTGCGGCTGCGTATCTGCACTTCAACCCACTGGCCGGTATTGCTCATAAGTGTCACGTGAAGCGCCTGGTATCCGTTGGCCTTGGGATGCGTAACCCAGTCGCGGAGCCGGTCCGGGTGCGACTTGTATATCTTGGTAAGGGCCAGATAGATGTCAAAACACTCACTCTGCTCTTTTTCGGGCGATGACGGGTCAAATATTATCCTGACAGCAAGTATGTCATATACCTCATCGAACGTGAGGTTGTTCTTGTTCATCTTTTTCCAGATGGAGAACGGTGACTTTATGCGGCCGAACATATTGTAGGTTATACCCAGGTCATCCAGTTTTTCCGAAATGGGACGGGTGAAGTCTTCATATATGTTGTTTAGTTCCTCGCGTGAGAATGACAGTTTTTCCTGAATGTCCTTGTACTCTACGGGATGCTCGAACTTGAAACTCAGGTCCTCAAGTTCTGACTTTATCTTGTTGAGTCCCAGACGGTAGGCCAGCGGGGCGTAGATGTAGAGAGTCTCACCCGCAATCTTGTACTGCTTGCGCGGCTGCATGCTCTCCAGGGTGCGCATGTTGTGCAGCCGGTCGGCTATCTTTATCAGGACAACGCGGATATCGTCATTCATGGTAAGCAGGAGCTTCTTGAAGTTCTCTGCCTGGGCCGATGCCTTGTCGCCGAATATGCCGCCTGCTATCTTGGTCAGGCCGTCAACAATCTGGGCTATTTTGGGGCCAAAGACGTTCTTTATGTCATCGGTGGTGTAGTCAGTGTCCTCGACCACATCATGAAGCAGTGCGGAGCAGATGGATGTGGAACCAAGCCCGATTTCGGAACACACAATCTGTGCCACGGCAAGAGGATGCATGATATACGGCTCACCCGAATGGCGGCGCACGCCTTTATGGGCCTGGCGGGCAAACTGGAAAGCCTTTGTTATTATCTCCACCTTCTTACGGTGCTTGGTCTGGAGATAAGAGTCAATAAGATGCTGGAAGGCCTCGTCTATGAGTCTCTCTTCATCGGGCGAAAAAAGA